>Ga0209810_1001689_pt1 | contig 31269 bp, 27 predicted proteins | sample Coa_R1_7_FD_187159 | JGI IMG/M metagenome (GOLD analysis project Ga0209810, IMG submission 187159) | Surface soil microbial communities from Centralia Pennsylvania, which are recovering from an underground coalmine fire - Coalmine... | ecosystem: Environmental > Terrestrial > Soil > Unclassified... | reverse complement strand
GAGATCGTCCGGGTCGAACGCCCAAAACCGGCGCGCAAGCACGTCGACGCAGCCCGCTTCCTTCTGCAGCTGCCCTTCGATGATGAGCGTTATCGAACGGCGGATCGTACGGCGGTATTTTTCGTACACGTCCGGGCGCACGATCACGTTTACCAAGCCGGTTTCGTCCTCCAGCGTTAAAAAGACGAAGCCCTTCGCCGTTCCGGGACGTTGGCGCGTAATCACCAAACCGCCGACTTTGCAGATGAGATTGCGCGGCATTTCGCGGAGTTTCTCCGCGGCGAGCACGCCTTGCGCGTCGAGATAGCGGCGCATATGCGCGATCGGCTGAGCCTTCGGCGTCACCCCGGTCGACCACAAATCGAACGCCGTTTCTTTGCGCGCGGAAATCGGACTGAACGTGGCGTCCGGCTCTTCGACGTCCATCATGCGGCCCAGTTCGCCGCGCGTTTCGCGCTCGTCCAGCCCGCGCAGCGCCCACATCGCTTCGCGCCGGGAAGAAAACCACGGCGCGAACGCGCCGGCGACCGCGAGATTCTCCATCGCCTCTTTTTCGAGCTGCGTGCGCTTTGCAAAATCGACCAAGTCCGTAAACGCACCTGCTGCAACCGCCGCTTGCAAACGCTCGCCCTGCGCCTCGCCCAGGCCGCGTACTAAATGAAAGCCCAAGCGGAGCGCGCCTTCCTCGTCGACGGTGCTCCAATACTCGCTGGCATTCACGGTGACGGGCTTGATCTTCACGTTGTGTCTGCGCGCATCGTTTACCAGCACCTCGGTCGAATAGAATCCCATCGGCTGCACGTTTAAAATCGCCGCCGCGAAAATCGCGGGATAGTGACACTTCACGTACGCCGACTCGTATGCCAGCAGCGCAAAGCTGGCCGCATGCGATTCGGGAAAACCGTAATCGGCAAAGCCTTCCAGCATGTGAAAGAGCTGCTCGGCGGCGCTGCGCTCGATGCCGTTTTCGACCATGCCCTCCACCAAGCGCGGATAGATGTCGCGCATGCGCTCGTGCGAGCGTTTGTGCCCCATCGCGCGCCGAAGTTTGTCCGCTTCCGCGGGCGAGAAGCCTGCAGCCTCGATTGCCATGCGCATGCCCTGCTCTTGGAAAAGCGGCACGCCGAGCGTGCGTTCGAGCACCGGTTTGAGTTTGGGATGGGGGTACGTCACGGACTCGAGGCCCGAACGCCGTCGCAAAAACGGGTGAATCATCTGCCCTTGAATCGGCCCAGGGCGTATGATCGCCACTTGCATGACGATGTCGTAAAAGCACGCCGGCTTCATGCGCGGCAGCATCGACTGCTGCGCCCGGCTTTCGATCTGGAAAACGCCTATCGTATCGGCCCGCGAAATCATCTCGTACGTGGGCTTGTCGTCGTGCGGAATCGTGTGAAGCCGTAAAGGGGTTTGCGGCTTGAAGCACCGCTTGTGGAGCGCAAAAGCCTCGCGCAGCAACGAGAGCATTCCCAAACCGAGAAGATCGATTTTGATGAGACCGAGATCTTGCAGATCGTCCTTGTCCCATTGCACGATGGTGCGATCCCGCATCGTCGCCCACTCCACCGGTGCCACGCGCACGAGCGGATCGCGCGTGACGACCATACCGCCGGAATGAATGCCCATGTGCCGCGGGAAGCCGTCGATGCGCCGGCACAGCGTGAAAAGCCGCTCGCCGATCTCGCCGTCCAAAGCAGGACGGATACCCGGCCCTTCCGCATCCGCGCGCACGCCGGTGGCGCCCGCGAGCGACTCGCGCGCATCGAATTCGCGCGCGACCGCATCGACCTGCGCGAGCGTCAGTCCGATGGCTTTGCCGACGTCGCGAATCGCCGAGCGCGCGTGATACGTGACGACTTCGGCCGCCATCGCCGCGTGCGTGCGGCCATAGCGGTCGTAAACGTATTGAATGACCTTCTCGCGATCCTGATGCGCGAAATCCACGTCGATGTCGGGGATTTCTTCGCGCCCCTCGGACATGAAGCGCTCGAAAAGCAAATTCATCCCGATCGGATCGACCGCCGTAATGCCGAGCGCGTAACAGACGGCGGAGTTTGCCGCCGATCCCCGCCCTTGGCACAGAACACTCATCTCGCCGGCGGCGCGCACGATATCCCAAACGATGAGGAAATACCCCGCTAAATCCATCTTGGCGATCATGCCGAGTTCGTATTCGAGCTGCCGTTCGACGTTTGCCGCAAGGGGTGCGCCGTAACGCTGCGCGGCGCCGCGATAGACCAACTCGCGCAAATAGCTGTGACGCGTGTATCCTTCGGGAACGGGAAAGAGCGGGAACTGCCCCACGAGGCGATCCAGTCGAAATGCGCAGCGCTCCGCGATCGCCAGCGTATTGCCAATGGCCTGCGGATATCCGGAGAAGATTTGCGCCATCATGCGAGGCGATTTGAGGTGGTACTCCGCATTGGGCCGCAGCAGCGCGCGTTCGCGCGCATCCGCAAGCGTAGTTTTCTCCTTGACGCAAAACAGCACGTCCGCAAGACGCGCGTCTTCCCGGCGCGCATACATGACGCCGTTGGTCGCGACGTACGGCAACTCGAAATCCGCGGCCAGTTCGAGCAGCTGCCGGCAGCGTCGGGCATCCTCCGCGTGCAAATGATGCTGCAATTCCAAGAACAGCCGCCCCTCGAACCGTTCGCGCGCGCGCGCCACGGCGGCGGCGTCGGGAACGCCGCAGAGCGCAATGAGACCGTCGGTGCGGCCGTCGAAATCGCCGTACTCCAAGCGCGGGCCGCCTTTGGTGCCGTTAAGCTGGCCCCGGGAGATGATCTCGCACAGGTTTGCGTAGCCGCGTTCGTTTTCGACGAGCAGGACGAGCCGATCGCCGCTCTCCAAGCGCAACGTACTGCCGATAATCGCGGGCAGTTTGCGCTCGGCGGCCGCTTTGGCAAAACGCACGCATCCGTACAAGCCGTCGCAATCCGTCAATGCGAGCGCTTGCAATTCAAGTTCAACCGCCCTCTCGACGAGCTCTTCCGGATGCGAACCGCCTTCCAAAAACGTGAAGTTCGAATGGGCGTGCAACTCGGCGTACATCAATCATACGCGCCGCGCAAATACCAGTGCTCGCCCTGACGGTAGATGCGGCAGAGCAGTCCGTCGTCGAGCAAAACGTCGTATTCATCGCGCACGACCGGCTGATCGAACCAGCCGTCGTCCACTCGCCACGGGCCCGCGCAATCCACGACCTTGCGCGCATCCACCGACAACGGCCGGTTGCCGCGCGTGCGCACGTCGACTTCGCGCACGGCGAGCAGCCGCAGCTGCGGCGCGTGCGCTCGCTTCACGTCGTGCTGCGCCGGCGCGTGAACCAGCGGCACCGATACCGCGTTTGCGATACGAAACTCATCGTACGTGAAGCGCGACTCGAGCTGCGCTGCCGGACGCACACGCGCGCACCTGGGCGCTTGCGCGATCGCGGCTCGTAAACGCGCCATCGCGACGGCAAGCGCTTGCGGATCCGCTTGCTGTCCGCCGAAAAGCGCGGCTTCGCTGCCGCACTCTTCCAATTGCAGCGCTTGCAGGCGCAGGCCGACGATCGGCGACTCGAACGTAAGGCCTTCGAGCTTGGCGCGCAGGACGTCGAGCATCGCGCGCGGATCGCCGGTGGCTTGCGCGAAGCCTGCCTCGACCGTGCGCACGTCGCCGTTCTCGCATTCGAACGTCATCGCCGCTTGCATTGCGGCTTTGCCCGCGCGTGAAAGATCGCCGCAGACGCGTTCGGCAAGCACGCGCAGCGCGAAATACACCTGCTCTTCTTGCTCCGCGCTGCCTTCGCCGTACGCCGCCGCGCCGATCTGCACTTCGTGCGCGCGCGGACGAAACGGGGTCGGATCGATGCCCCGCGCACGATCGTGCCAGGCCGCCGCAGCTTTGCCGAAGCGGCGCACGAACGGCCCATGGGGCAGCTTCGCCACGTCGTCCAAGGTCGTCACGCCGAGCAGATGCAGACGCTCCACGGTGCGCGCGTCGATCTCGAGCACCTCAAGCGGTAACGCGCCGATGTTTCCGTCGCTTGCGTATGTACGGGCGCGCGCCACGAATTTGTTCGGTCCCACAGCCGCGCGAACCGTGAGAGCAAAGCCTTCGAGAAGCCGCAGCGAGCGCGCGGTCCACTCATGCGGCACGCCAGTTATACCGCGCATATCGGCGTATGCGGTGCCTTCACCGCCGTCGTCGACCAGCGGCGAGAGCGCGTCGAGCGCATCCAGCATGTCGTGCCAGACGATGCGCGAACGATCCGCGTCGTGCACCAGCACCCGCACGCCTCCGCCCGTTGCCGCTCGCGCCTGCAGCACCGTCTGACCGGCGCGCGCTCCGAGTTCGTACGCTTGCAAGTCGCACTCGATCACGCGGCCGCGATCGCGTTTGTCGGCAAGGATTGCCGGTTCACCACGCCGAGCCGGCGGAAGTTCGCGGCGCGCTACCGATAGACGAAACGCAGGCACGTGAACGCAAAGCAGCATGGCCGATCCTTTCATCGAGTACCTTGAAACGCGCTGTAACACCGGGAGCGCAGCGCCGCGCTTTCAGCACGTGCGCGTGCATTTCGTAACCGGCGAGTTCGCACAGCACGCCGGATTTGCCGGACCATACGACGCTCTCGATCGCGCACCGCAGGCGCGTCGATGCGAAATACGCCAGTTCCGTACTCGCGTGCGCGCCGAGCACGACGAGCACCGCACCGGCTTTTTGCGTCAGACCGGCCAAACGCGACCACACGGAGGCGCGCAGATGGACCGAAGGCATCGCGACCGCCGAAAACGCACGCGAGCGCAAAAGAATATCTGCGCAGCGCGCTGTTTCCAGCGGTTTTTGCGCGTCGACGAACAGCATGCGCCGCAGCTGCACGCCCGCGCGCTCGAGATCCGGCGGATAGAGACCGCCGTCGTCGATAACGGCGGCCAAACCTTGCTGCGTGACCTGCGCTAAAATGCTTGCGGCCAGTGCGGTGCGCCCCGACGTAGCGGCCCCTTCGAGGCTGGCGATCGTCCCGCGCGGCAGACCGCCGCCGAGCGCGCCGTCGAGCTCGGGGAACCCGGTCGAAAGCGCGTCGCAGCGGCCCGCCACGATACGGCCTCCGGCGCGGACGTCGAGACCTGCTTTGAGCGCGGCAAAGGCCTGGAGCGATGCGGGTACGGCGTCCATGGGACCACGATCCTAATCGAACATATGTTCGATTGTCAAGCGGGCGGAAGGGCCGCCGGAGCAGCGCATCGAGCTTCACACCGTGGCTTCTCCCTCTCTTCGCGTGGGCATCGACGTCGGCGGCACGTTCACCGATTTAGTCGCCGTCGAAACGGGGGGCGGGGAGCAGATCGTGCTCAAATGCGCTTCAACGCCGCAGGCGCCCGAGGAAGGCGTCTTGGAAGCGGTGGATCGCCTGCTCTCCTTCTTCACCGGCCAAGGCGAGCCGCGCATCCAATACGTCGCCCACTCGACCACGCTGGCGACGAACGCGCTGCTCGGTCAAATGCACCTCGAGTTGCCGCGCGTCGCTTTTCTCACGACGTACGGTTTCGCAGACGTCATCGAAATCGGGCGGCAAAATCGCAGCGAGGTGTACAACCTGTTCGTTACGCGTCCGCGACCGCTCGTCGCGCGCGGCGATCGCATCGGGGTGCGCGAGCGCATCGATTTTCGGGGGAACGTGCTGGTCGCGCTGGGGCAAAGTGAGATCGATCGCGTCATCCTCGAGCTGAAGCAGCGCAACGTCGACGCGGTCGCGATCGGATTGCTGCACTCGTACGTCAACGATGCGCACGAGCGGTTGCTGGCGCGCGCGGTAGAAGCAGCATTGCCGGGCGTGCCGGTTACGATCTCTTCCGAGATCGACCGCGAATACCGCGAATACGAGCGGTTTTCAACCGCAGTGGTAAACGCGGCGCTGCTTCCGATCGTGCGGGGCTACTTGGATCGACTTTGCGCGGCACTGCGCCGCCGCGGAATCGATGCGCCGCTTTACGTCATGCAGAGCAACGGGGGAATGGCATCCGCGGAGCACGCTGCGGACCGCCCGGCATCGATCATCGAAAGCGGCCCGGCGAGCGGCGTCATCGGCGCGGCACAACTGGCGCGAAGCGCGGGGGCGGCGCGCGTGCTTTCGTTCGACATGGGCGGCACTACCGCGAAGGCCGGAACGATCGTCGACGGTGTGGTGCAAGTTGCGACGGAATTTGAAGCTGCCGGCACCACGCACAGCGGACGATCGATCAAGGGCAGCGGCTATCCCGTACGTTTTCCGTTCGTCGATCTCGCCGAAGTCAGCGCGGGCGGCGGCACGATCGCCTCCGTCGATGAATCCGGCGCTTTGCGGGTTGGGCCGCTGTCCGCGGGCGCGGATCCGGGGCCCGCGTGCTACGGGAAAAGCGATCGCGCCACGGTCACCGATGCAAACGTCGTGCTCGGACGCCTCAATCGGCATGCGCTTCTCGGCGGCACTTTCCCAATCGACGCGTCGCGTTCGTACGCATCGATAGCGCACATCGGCGAACGCATCGGTCTTTCGACGGAAGAAACCGCGGCCGGCATCGTGCGCATCGTAGATTCCCAGATGGCAAAGGTGCTGCGCATCGTAACGGTCGAGCGCGGTCTCGATCCGCGCGAATTCGCGATGGCGGCTTTCGGCGGAAACGGACCGCTGCACGCGTGCGCGCTCGCGGAGGAGCTCGGCATCGGACGCATCATCGTTCCCGAGCATCCCGGAGTGTTTTCGGCGCACGGCCTGCTCGTCGCGCAGTTGCGAGCGAGTTTGGTGCGCGCGTTGCTCTGCCAAGCCGATGAATTGGACGACCGCAGCGCGGCAGTATTGTTCGAGGAATTGGAAACGCAAGCGAAGACGGTGCTGCTCGCGCAGGGGGCGCGCGAGGGCGAGATCGCGTTTCGCCGGCACTACGATGCGCGCTATCGTGGTCAAAGCTTCGAATTGGAAGTGGAGTACGCGCCAAGCGTGCGAATCGTGACTGAGCGTTTTCACGAAGCGCACGAGCGGCGCTACGGCTACGCGGTGCCGGACGAACCGGTAGAGGTGGTCAGCGCGCGTCTGACCGCCCACGCGGCACCGCCCGCCGGCGCGCTTTCGACCGCATCGACGCACCCAACGGCGCACGTCCATGCCGCCGCCGAGGAACGCAACGTCTGGCTGAACGGCGAGTACGTGCAGACGCCGGTCTTCGCTCGCTCGTCGCTTTCTTCGCATGCAATGATAGGCGGCCCCGCGCTGATCGAGCAGTACGATGCGTGCACCTACGTTGCGCCGGGATGGTCCGCAAAGAGAACCGCCCGCGCACTGGTGTTGGAACGATGATCGAGTGGGCGCAATCGCTCGTGGGACGGCACGTCGACGAAACGAGCGCAGCGATAAAGGCGTTCCGCAAGAAACCGCGCTCGGCCAAACGCCTGCATCGGGCGCGTAAATGTTTGGCGCGATTGCGCGCGGTGCTGGACGACTACGGCGCGATCGCCGGGACATCGCAGGCGTTCGCCGAACGAATCGCGCGGTTGCACCGCCGGGCGGGGAAAGTACGCGATGCGGACGTGCTGCTACGGCGCGCGCGAGCCTACAAGAAGGATGCGTTCGGGACCGAGCGCGCCGAGCTGAAGCGCCTTTGCGCGTTGCTGAAAAAGCGCCGCAAGCGTATGCGGGCCAAACTTCTTCGGGAGTTGCGCGCGTGATCGGAGGCGTACCCGAGCGCTCGCAGCAGCAGATCGTCGCAATGCACTTCGCGCGCTGCTTGCGGCAGCAGTGGGCGTTGACGCGCGGCGGCGACGAGCACGTACACGCGTTTCGCCTTGCCTGCAAAAATCTGCGCTTTGCGCTGGAACGATTGGATCCGCCGCAGGAAGATTTGGAGCCGGCACGCTCGTTGCTGGAATTGCTCTGCGACGAACTCGGATACGCGCACGACTGCACGCGTTTGGCGCAGCTCGCGCAAGAACGGCGAGCGCCGCTCACGGCAGCACGCGGCCGCCGCGACCGCGACGGCTACGTGGCTCGCGCGCGAGCGTTGTGGAGAACCGCCTTTCGGGATCACGGCGAATTCGAGCAACTCGCAGGCTATGCGCTGTTTCGGTGGGACCTGGCATGAAGGTCGATCCCGTCACCGCGGAGATCGTCAAGAGCGCGCTGATTTACGCAAGCGAAGAGATGGGCATCGCGGTTCGCAACAGCGCGTATTCGCCGAACATCAAGGAGCGGCTGGATCACTCCTGCGCGCTGTTCGATCGCAACGGGCGGCTCATCGCGCAAGCAGAGCACATTCCGGTGCATCTCGGCTCGCTTCCGTGGGGATTACGCGCGACGATCGACGTCATCAACCTCGAACACGGGGGCGTTCGCGAGGGTGAAATGTGGGTGGTGAACGATCCGTACGTTTCCGGAACGCATTTGAACGACGTCACGGTCATTCGGCCGATGTTCTTCGACGGCGATCTCGTCGGATTCGCCGCAAACAAGGCGCACCACACCGATGTCGGCGGCATGGTTCCCGGCTCGATGTCGGCCGACGCGCCGGACCTGTTCGCCGAAGGGCTTGTCGTGCCGCCCATGCGCCTGGTTTCGGACGATCGCGTCATGGATTCAGCCGTAGCCCTTTTTCGCGCAAATTCGCGCACGCCCGACGCGCGCAGCGGCGATCTGCGCGCGCAAGTAGCGGGAAACGGCACCGGGGAGCGCCGTTTCCTCGAGCTCTACGAGCGCTACGGCCCGAACCTGGTCGAAGCCGCCATCGCGCGAATCCTTGAGGAAAGCGAAGCGCGCATGCGCGCGGCTCTGCGCGGTCTGGCGCAAGGAACGTACGTGCAGCGCGACGTGCTGGAAGATCGCTCCGGCGCGCCGTCCATTCACCTCGTGCTGCAACTCACGCTCTCAAACGGCGAAGCGCACTTCGACTACACCGGAACTTCCGCGCAGCTCGACTTTCCGATGAACGCCGTGTACGGCGTGACGCTTTCCGGAGTGTACTACGCCTTGCGCGCCGTGACCGATCCGACGATTCCGATGAACGAGGGCTGCTTTCGCCCGATTGCGGTAGTGGTTCCCGAGGGGACGCTGTTGAATCCGCGTCGCCCCGCGCCCGTATCCGGCGGCAACGTGGAAACGAGCACGCGAAATGCCGACGTCGTCCTCGGCGCGCTCGCGCAGGCTGCGCCGAATCGCGTGCCGGCGCAAAGCGGCGGCACGATGAGCAACGTCATGCTGGGCGGCATCCGTGCCGACGGTTCCACGTGGGCCTTTTACGAAACGAACGGCTGCGGCATGGGTGCGCGCTCGACGCTGGACGGCATCGACGGCATTCAATGCCACATGACCAACACGCTCAACACGCCGATCGAAGCGATCGAACGCGAGTATCCGCTGCGCGTCGCGCAATACGAGTTCGCACCCGGAACCGGCGGGCGCGGGAAGTTTCGCGGCGGCGACGGGCTGGTCCGCGCGCTCGAACTTGTCGAGGGCGACGCGCGCATTTCGCTTCTCGCGGAACGGCATGCGGTGGCGCCGCGCGGGGCGCTCGGCGGTGAAGACGGTGCGTGCGGCAAGCATCTGCTGCGGCACGCGGACGGCAGCAGCGAAACGCTGCCTGCGAAAACGACGCGCGCGTTTATGCCGGGGCAAACGCTCGTGATTCAAACGCCGGGCGGCGGCGGCTACGGCGAAGCGGTGGGTGCAGGTGAGGGCGCAGCCGAGGGCACCGGCGGTGCCTGACCGGGAACGCGTCCGCCGCAAAGAGGAACCGCGTCGATGACGCTCTTTGCGGCATCTTGTTCGCGAGCTTGAATCTGCTGCTGATACGAAGTTATCGCGTTCTCGAACACGTTGAGCGGGTTGTTCGCGAGCATCGAATCGGTGTTCTTGTAGCGCGGATCCATCGAACGCACCGGATCGGGTCCGTTCGTGCCCGCGCTTACGCCCGCGTTGAGAATCGGCGCGTCGGCCGCGGTCGGCGCCGGATTGGGCGGTGCGGAGGTGCGCACGTTCGGCGAGAGCGCGCTGTCGTATTCGTGGCCCGCGGCCTGCAGCTGACCGAGTTGTTCGGTTGCCACGAAGCCGCTGATCACGTCGAGCGCCTTCTTCTGCTGCTGGTTGATCGCCAGCAGCTGCGCGCGCAGCTGCAGCAACTTGCGATCGTCGGCCGAACGCGGAACTTTCGGAAAGACGTACGGCGAGTTCAGGAGTTTGTCGACCGTTTCGGTGTTCGCGACGAGCGGTCCGACCAGGCGCTCCAAACGCATCACCGCCAGCCCTTGCGCCGCTTCACTTTGCCCGCTCGCAGACGCTTGCACGAAATCGTGAAACAGCGGCTTGCTGCTCGCCACGATTCGATCGCTTTGCAGCACTTTCGCGACCGCCGGCGCGACGGCTTTTCGCAGGCCGGTGCACAGCGGCGACGATTTGATGTGCGTGATCGTTCGCAGCGGCGTGGGAGCGGGGGCGGGCACGGCCGCAGCCGATTGCACGCTCGGCGCAGCAAGCGCGGCGGCCACGAGCGCTGCAAAGAGGCGATGGGACATATGACTACTATACGGTTCTGCCGTCTAGGAGCCTCCGACTTCTGCCTTCTCGTTATGCGCAAGCGGCTGTTGCGGGTTGAAGCGCCTCCAGCCCGCAGCGCAGATCATCGGCGGACATCACCGGCGTGAACGCGATCTTCGCGCCGAGTTCTTGAAAGAGCGGTTCCGTCGCGGGCGGTATCTGCGAACTATCGTGCATGTCGAAGATCGCGATGGCCGCCCGCATGCCTTCCTCGGCGAAGAAATAGGCCGCCTCGGGCTTGAGCCGTTCGAGACTTTCCTGAAGGATTCGCGCCATGCTGCCGTCTTTGATCGCGCAGTTGCCGGCGTCCGTGTCGACGAGAAGTTTCATCATCATTCGCATGGGATGTTCCTCATTTTGGTGATTCCGAATACAGCTCGCGATCGTCTGCTTCGAGCAAGTCGAAACCGACCGGATGGCGCTCTATGAGATGCTTTGGATACAGCGACTCGAATCGCGCACGCTGATCGGGCGGAACCTTTGCGTGCAGGCTCGTCGAGAGCGTCGCGTTTGCCTCCTCGTAGCGCGACGTGTCGGCGTGGACGCGCAGCCATGCCGCGACGTCTTCGTCGTTTTGCGCAACGCGCACGATTTCGGTGAGTTCGGCGAGATCGATGCCGATGATCGAGAGCAGCCGAGGCGTGAGTCCGAAATCGAGAACGTAGGGTCCGAGGTTGCCCCCGGGGAGGCTCGCGCGAATCTTGTCGATCGTGCGCGGCATGAACATCAAACCGTCCAGGCTTTCACGCGGCCCGCGCGGCGGCCGCGTGCTCAAGTCGAGGGGCGTCATTGTGGTGCGAACTCCTTACTGGACCACGACGGTGCCGATCATGTTCTCGGTGTCGTCATGGAAGAGGCAGTGATACGTGTAGGTTCCGGGCGTGCTGAAGGTGAGGCTGAAACTCTGGCCCGGCATGAGCGGACCGGAGTTGACGAGCTGCGTGCCGTTATAGGTGCTCGGTCCCGACGGCGGCGAGAAAGGGTTCATTTGCGGAAACGGCTGGCCTACGATGCCGAAGGTGACCGTGTGCGGCATGTTGCTCGAAATGTTCGTCCAGGTTAGCGTCGTGCCGGCGGGTATGGTGACGCTCGTGCTCGTCACCGACGGTCCGTCCAGAAAGCGCATGACGCTCGAGCTCGGCGGCGGGTTGGCGCTTGCAAGCCCCGCGGAGATGCCGGCGGCCAGATGCGTTCCGCCGTTCGCGTACGGGAATTGCAGGACCGAGTTACTCGCGATTTGGAGATCGTTTTGTTCGCTCGCGGCAGCTTGCGCGTCAAGCGACGACTGCGATTGCGGATACAGCGAGCCCGCATTCTGCACCGTGACGCTGCCGATCATTCCGCCGTGAATCAGGCAGTAGTACGTGTAGACGCCCGGTTTGGGAAAGGTCAACGAGTACGTTTTGCCGAGCAGCAAAAAGCCTGAACTCGTGTACGTGCTGCCGTCGTACGTCGTTCCGCCTGCCGGTTGTGAAACGCTCGGATCGGTGGGCGGGGGCGGCGACGATCGCGGTCCCAAAAAGGTGACCGTGTGCGGCTCACCCGCCGGGAAGCTCCACGTAATCGTGTCGCCGGCGTCTATGGTGATGCCCGACGGATAGAAGGCCAGACCCTGAAAAGCTTCTTGCTGACTCGACACGCCGGCCTGCAGATGCCAGGTCTGCGGTTGCGGCGGCGGTGGTGAGGTCGTGTTTTGGCCGCAGGCGACAAGTCCGAGGACGAACGCGGCGGCGAGTGCGTGAATCGGTTTCATTCCAGCACTCTACGACGGGACGCCGCGTAGGGGTATGGGGCGAATCCCTACCTTTGCTCGAACGTCTCCCCGAGCGCGCGAACCGCGGCCGCGCGATTGTTGACTTGCAGCTTCTCGAACAGGCGCGCGAGGTGCTTCTCTACGGTCTTCTCGCTGATGAAGAGCTCGGCCGCCATCGCGCGATTGCTGCGCCCTTCACGGAGCAGCATCGCGATTTGACCTTCGCGAGCCGAGAGGTGCGGCCTCTGCGCGGCCGGTGCAAAGGCCAGTGCGCGGCGCTCGTGGTGCACCCAGCTCATCGCCGCATAACGTTCGCGCGCTCGCGCCGCTGCGTCATCGCGCATCGCCGCATCGCGGGCGTGGTGCGCGCGCAACGCCTCGATCATCGCCGCGGTCGCGGCGAACGCCGGCGCGGTTGAATCGCGGTATGGCTGCGTGAGCGCGTACGCGCGATCGCGCGCCGCCGCGCTCCCGAATTCGGCCATCGCGAGCAGCGTCTCCCATGCGGCATACGGAAGCGCGAGTTGCTCCGCGGTCACGTCGAGCAGCCGCCGCGCTTCGCGCATCTCGCCGCGCTGCGCCAAACGCGACGCGGTCATGCCCGCAAGGGGACCAAAGAACTCGTTGCGGCCGCCCGCGACGATCTCGTAAACCTCATCGAGCGGTGGGATAAACGCCGGATCGGCGAGCAGCGAGCCGAGGTGCAAATACGCACGCAACGCCGGAATCGGTGCCTCGCACGCTGCGGCGCGCCGGAGATGCCGCTCGAATCCCTCGCGATCGCCGTGCAGCCACCGTTCGAAAGCAAAGTGCGAGGCGAAGGCCGCCTCGTAAACCTCCATCCGTAGCGTGCGCGCCAGTGTCAAGCATTGCTCGTACAACCGGACCGCGGGCAGACCGAGAAAGAGCGCGTGCGAGGCGAGGTTGCCGAAGTGGCCGATGTACTGCGCGCCCGGATGTCGCGCGGCGGCGTCGCTCTCGAATGCCTTGACGGTGCGCTGCCACGCGTCTGCCTCGCCGAGATTGGCTTCTATGCCGGCTCGAACATACAAATAATGTGCGCCCGCGCGCTCGCGCGCGCGAACCCGCACCTCGGACACGCGGTTCAACCACGACTTGCCGATCGCCGGATCGACGTCCGCCGCGCAAAAACCGCCTTCGATGTTCAGATCGTCGAGCGCGTCTTGCGCGAGGGCCGGCAGCGCCGCGACGGCTTCTTCGATCAACGCAAGCGCGTCGCGGGGTCGTCCCTGGTTGTAGATGCTGCGGGCCAAGCTTTGGTAGAGCGCGGCCGCTTCTTCGTGTTCGCCTCCTGCGCGGTAGATTGCGATTGCCTCACGATACGCAGCTTCCGCCTGCGCAAGCGCCGGAACGCGAAAAAGCGCGTCGCCTTGGCGGCGCAAGGCGCGCGCGCGGTCGAGCGATCCGCGCTCGGCTGCCGCGGCGGCGTCACGATAGAAGCGCGCGGCATCGGCGTATGCGTACACTTCGTAGGCGAGTTCTCCGGCGCGCATGTGATAGGCGTAGGCTCTGCGCGCGTCGTGCGCGCCGGCGTAGTGATAAGCCAATTGCGCGAACCCCAGCGCATCGAATCTGCGGCGCCGCTCGAGCGCGCGTGCCGCCCGCTGATGCAATGCGATGCGTCGCGCGGCCGTCATGCGGCCCGCGAGCACCGCGCGGGTGAGCGCGTGGGCGAACCGAAACGCGCCGTCGTTTTCCTCGAACACGATACCGCCCAGTTGCGCGGCCTCCAAGCGCCCTGCCACGGTTGGGGAAGGCAAGCGCACGATCTCGGCAAGAAGCGCGAGTTCAAAACGCTCGCCGAGCACGGCTGCGGATTCGAGCGCGGCAATATCGCGCGCGCTCAGACGCGCGACGCGTGCATCGATCGCGGTCTGCAACGAGGTCGGAATCTCCTCGGCGCCGGCGCTCTTGCACAGTTCCTCGATGAAGAGCGGGTTGCCGCCGGAAAGCGCCGCGATGCGCGCGACGCGCGCCGACCCGGGCGGCTCGTTCGGCAGCAGCGCACGCACGAGATCCTCGCGCGCGTGCGCGTTGAGCGGAGCGAGTTCAACGACGAGTGCTTCCGGAAGCGCGAGCGCAGTTTGCAGCGTCTCCGGCGCCTCCGCGGAACGCAGCGTGCCGACGATGAGCAGCCGCCGCAACGGGGGCAATTCGCCCAGCAGAAACCGCAAAAGCTCGATTGAGGCCGTGTCGGCCCAATGCAAATCCTCAATCGCGACGATCGTCGTGCGCCGCTGCGCGCTGCTCTGCAGCGCCGCGCGCACCGCGCGATACATGCCCGCGCGATCGGCGTGAGCCTGCGGGCGCAGCGCGGCCGCCGCGGCGGGAGCGACCGATTCGAACGCGGCGATCCAAGGAGCGAAAGGTGACGAGACGTGTTCGAGCGCGCGCCCGATGCCGACCCCGGCGCGCCCGCGCGGAACGTCGTGAAAAAACTGTTTGAGCAGACGCGATTTGCCGATGCCGGCCTCGCCGGTGATGAAGCAGCTGCGGCCGTAACGTCGCGCGTCGCGGCGCACCTGCACGAGCAGCGCAAGTTCACGCGATCGTCCCAGCAGCGGACCGGCAACGTCACGGCTGATAGCCACGATGCGCCGCTCCTTCGGTTCGAGCGCGCGCCGCTCCGCCCGAGGCTAGGGTCCCTGTGCGCCGTTCAAGTCGGCGTGACCAAGCCGGCGAAGCGTTGCGGCATCGAGCGCAGAGCACCGGCGCTCTTCATCGCGAAACGCATCGCAGATTTGGGTACCCCGGAGATTCGCGCCCCGCAGATCGGCTCCGGCAAAATCGCTGCAGTGCACTTCACCATCGCGATCGCGCGCGCAAACGGCAGCGCCTTGAAAGTCCGCATTTCGCAGGTCCGTATTCCTGAACTCGTCCCCCAGAAGCATCGCATTACGCCACGACGCGCCGGACAAGTCGGAATCGCCCAAATCGCTGCCGGCCAGTTCCACGCCGCTCAAGTTTTTGCCGCCCAGATCGACGTGACTCAAACGGCAACCCGCGCATCGCATGAGCAGCGCGCGAGCCTGCTGACCGGGCAAACCATGGAGGAAGGATCCCGACAAGTCGCTTCCGGCGATCCGTATGCCTTGCAGGCGCGCGCCGTCGAGCCGAGCACCCTGCAAATCGACGCCCGCGAGTTCCGCATCGCTCAAATCGGCATCGCGCAAATCCGCTTCGCGCAGATTTACGCCCGCCAAATGCGCGCCGGAAAGAACCGCGCCTCGCAGGTTCGCACCGCGCAAATTCGCTCCGACCCACGCCACGCCGCGCAGATCTTGTCCGTGCAAGTCCATGCCGGCCATCGAACAGCCGACGCAACTCGTCGGAACGCCCAGAATGCCCGCGAGAAGGATGAACGGCAGTGCAAACATCGGCTACTCGTTCGAATCGGTCATTTTATCGCCCGTCATCTTGGCGTTCGAGAAGTCGACCGTGCGCAGGTCGACGCCGCTGAAGTCGCAGCCCGTAAGCGTCGCGCCGTTCAAACGGACGCCGTCCATTCGCGCCCCAGCAAAATTCACACCCTCGAGCTGCGCGCCGGACAGGTCTGCACCGCGCAAATCGGCATGACTCAAATCTACGCCCGTCAGCGAGATGTTCCGCAAATCCTGGTTGCGTAAATCCGCGCGGCTGAAGTCGCACCCTTTGCGGCATGCGTGCAGCAGCGCGCCCGCCTGCGAAGACGTAAGCGCGCCCGCGTCGATGTCGCACCCAAGCATGGAGACGCCGTCGAAGTTCACGCCGCTCACGTTTGCGCCGTGCAGATCGCAGCCCGTGAGCGTTGCATGCGCGAAAGTTGCGCCCTGAAGGTTCGCGCCGGAGAAATCCGCACCGATCAGCACGGTATGAGAAAAATCGGCATTCTGCAAATTTGCGTGGCTGAAATCGGCGCCGTTCAACGCTTGACCGCGGAAACTGCGGCCGGCGAGATTCTTGGAGCTGAAATCGCATCCGACGCAGGTGTAATGCCCCTGGCGGCCGTCGAACGCTTGCGCGACGCTTTGTTTTATGCTGCGCGAGATCGTCTGCGAGAGTCCCGCCATGTGCTGCGCAAAATCCGGCGGCATGGAAAAGCGCACGTGGGGAACGGGGCGAACCGCCGGCACGGTAAACCGCTGCGGCGGCAAATCGATATTTACGGCCGGACGGTGAATGTCGATCGGCGGAATGTGGATGTGCCGAGCGGGTATCGTGATCACGCGCGAGCCCGCCGAAGCTTTCGGCGACGGCGACGCGGTAACGTACTCGTACACAACCTTTTCGTGCTGTTGCAGCTGCTGCAGCGGCGCGCCCGGGACGGACGCATGGCGTGACGTCGCTCCGTGCGCAGACGACTGCAGCGCCGCGTGCGCTTGCGATTCGTCCTGCGGAAGCGTGAAGGCGAACGACGGCGCGACGTTTTGCAGCACGAAAAACAGGACGATGAGTGCGGCAACAACCGCGCCCGTCGGCCCGAATGCGACGCTCGTGCGAATGTTGCGTCCGGCCCGTAAGAGGCGCTCGACTCGCACCGAAAGGCCGCGGCGCGTCAGAAACACGCCCGGTGCGGCGAGCGGACGGTGCGGCCACGCCGTCACTTCGGCCATCTTCGTCAAGCACGTGGCGTAGGGACGCACCTCTTTGGTTTGATCGACTACCCAGTCGTCGCACGCGACTTCACGTTCGAGATCGAGCTGCTGCGCGATGTACAGCACGGCGGGATTGAAGAAAAACAACGCCTGGATGAATCGCTGCACGCCGTTCGTCCAGTCGTCCGCGCGGCGAAGGTGCGCGAGTTCGTGCAGGATGATTTGGTCGATCTCGCTTTGGCTCAGACTCTCGAGCAAATGCCGCGGAAGCAAGATCATGGAATCGAAAAGCCCGACCGCGATCGGAACTTCGATGTTCTCGCAGATGCACAGACGCACTTCCCGCTCGCCTTTGTCGGCGCCGGACCACCGGTCGAGCCGTTCGCGATACTCCACCGGGAGCGGCAGCGCGTCGCGTTTGAGGCGCTCCAACCGCCAGAGATTCACGGCAAGGCGAATGAGCAGCAGCAGTGCCGCAGCACCCCAGAGCGCGAACACGACGAGCGCGACGTATTGCGGCAGCGAGAAATGCGGGCGTCCGGGCAGAGCGAATGCCGGTGCGCCTGCGCCGGAGTGCTCGCGTTGTGCGGGCTGAAGGGCATTCGCGTTCGGACGTGAGGCCGGCGGCACAGCGGCGCGGTGTGGTGTGGAGGGTACAGCACGAATGTGCTGCACTGCCGCGCCGCTGTGCGTTGCGGCAACGTGCGCGGAAGTATGCTGCACGTTGATCTGAGGCAGGGCGGTAGCGAGCGGCAGGAGCAGCGACGCCACGAGCGCCACGCACCACGCCGCGTAACGCGTCGTGGCGCTGACGTTCGGCAGAAGCCGCAGCACGAGCGCGACGAAGGCCACGAGCAGCGCGGCCTCCCACAAGCTGTTGAATAACGTAGCGACGACGATGCGCGCTACGGGCTCGAGCACGCTACCGAGCGCGGTCATCAGGAACGTTCCTCGTATTTTTCGATGAGCGCTTTGAGGCGCCGCAGCTCTTCATTACTCGGCCGCTCCTCTTCAACCAATCGTAGCGCCAAAGCCGCCGATTTGTTTCCGAAAAATCGTTGAAGCAAGTGTCCGACCGCCGATTTGGCCGCATCGTCCCGCTCGACCAGCGGCTCGTAGACGTACGCGCGCCCCTCCTCCTGATGGCGCACGTAGCCCTTCTGTTCCAAGATGCGCATCGTGGTGAGCACGGTGTTGTACGCGAGCGGCGGCGGCGGCAGGGCCTCCGTGACCTCGGCGACCGTGGCCCGCCGCTTCTGCCACAGGACCTCCATCAGCCGGAGTTCCGCCTCCGTAAGAGTCGATGATTTCTTCCTCGCCACCGGGTACCTCCTAATTCCTTAGTAGACCATACACCACTTCCGGGCGTCCTGTCAACTAAGGATTTAAGACGTACCGCCCCGCGCAGGTTACGCCGGGGTAAGCTCCACCGTGTCGAGTTGCGCCTTCTCGTCTCCCGTGATGACCATGGTGAGATCGAGCAGGATGACGAGGCGATCGCCGACTTTTCCGACGCCCTGGATGTACTCGGTGCCGGCGCCGGCGATCATGTCGGGCGCTTCCTCGACCTGCTCGATTGGAATGTTGATGACTTCCGAGACGCTGTCGACGATGATGCCGACTTTCTTCGTGCCGATCTCGGTGACGACGATGCGCGTGCTCTTGGTGTGTTCGGTTCGCTGCATGGCAAAGCGGGTGCGCAGATCGATGATGGGAATCAGCTGTCCGCGCAGGTTGATGACGCCCTCCATGAAGCGAGGCGCCCGCGGCACGTGCGTGATCTCGACCATGCGAATGATCTCCTGCACTTGCGAGATCTCCACGCCGTATTCCTCATTGCCCAAATGAAAGGAGACGACTTGGATGCGCTCGCCGGAGAGCTGCGTTTTTTCTTGCCGGTCCGTTGCGGTCATGTCTAAACCCCCGAGTATTCCGCGCGCGCGACGCGCCCGCTGGCGTATGCTTCGGATACGAGTGAATGCACGTCGATGATGAGCGAAATCGAGCCGTTGCCCAGGATCGTCGCGCCGGAGATGCCCGGAATGCGACCCACCACGTCCGAGAGCGGCTTGATGACGATTTCTTGCTCGCCTTGAAACGAGTCGACGACGAGGCCGACCTGCCTTCCTTGAAGGCCCACGATCACGATCATCACCTTTTCGGGATCGCGCTCGCCGCCCAGGTTGAAGAAATCCGCGATCCGCACGAGCGGAACGACCTGGCCGCGCAGCGTGATGACCTCGTTGCCGTGCACCGTTCGCACGTCCTGGATTTCGATGCGCTGCGACTCGATCACGGAATCCAGCGGAATCGCGTACAATTCGTCGACTACCCGCACGAGCAACGCTTGGATGATCGCGAGCGTCAGCGGGAGCTTTATCGTAAAAGTCGTGCCTTCTCCGGGAACGGTGTTGACGTCGAAAACGCCTTTGAGGCGCCCGATGTTTTTCTTGACGACGTCCATGCCTACGCCGCGGCCGCTCACGTCGCTGATCACGTCCGCGGTCGAAAAGCCGGGCGTGAAGATCAGTTCGATAATCTCGCGGTCGGTCAGGCGATCTTCCGACGCAATCAGCCCTTGCTTGATCCCGCGCGCCCGCACTTTTTCCAGATCGATGCCGTTGCCGTCGTCGGTAACCTCGATGATAATCTGATTGCCTTCGTGGTACGCGTTCAGCGCGATCGTACCGTGGCGCGGCTTTCCGCGGCGCGCTCGCTCCTCGGGCAGCTCGATGCCGTGGTCAACGCAGTTGCGCAGCAGGTGCATGAGCGGCTCGCCGACTTCGTCCACGATCGTTTTGTCCAAGTCGGTGTCCGCACCGGAGATCCGGAGCTGCACCTCTTTGCCGCGTGCCTTCGCGACGTCGCGCACCATGCGCGGAAAGCGATCGAACACCTGACCGATCGGCACCATCCGCACCTTCATGATCGACTCTTGGATTTCGTTCGTCGTGCGGGCCAGAAGCGCGGAGCTGTCGGCGAGTTCTTTCGCAAGCGGGGCCAGCGTCTTGGCGTGTCCGTTGAGATGCGCGCCGGTGCCGTTCTTGTCGCTCAGCGCGCGCTCGAGCGTGCCGGCGATGTCCGAGATGCGCGTTCGGTTGATCACCAGCTCGCCGACGAGATTGAGGAGCAGATCCAGACGTTCGATGTCGACGCGAATGGTTTGATGCGCTCCGGCGCGCTTTTCGGATCGCCGCTCGGGCCCACCAGGTTTCGCGGCATCGGCGCTTTTGGTTTCGGCCGCCGCCGGGATCGATTCGGGCGGCGGCGGCAGCGGAGCCGCGGACGGGTCGCGCTGCGCGTCGAGTACGCCGCTCTGGTTTGCCGAGAGCGCTTTGCGGGTGATCTCGTCCAGCGCGTCGCAACCCTGCGCCGCGCGTGCGCGCTCGACTTCGCGCCAGACTTCCTCTTCGAACGCCGCCAGGTCGTCCGCGCTCGCGCTGCTCGTGTCGTCTGCGTCATCCGCACGCGGCGAGCTCTCGGTGCCGCCCGTTCCTTCGATCACGTTCGACGTTTCTTCGTAAATCGCAACGAAGGAATCGACGCGTCCGATGTACTCGTTCAACCCCGCCGGCGTGTCTTTTCCGTTGACTGCGGCGTGCACCAAGTCGGTGAGGAAATCTCGCCCGGCGAATAAAATGTCGACGCAGCTTTCCGAGAGCGGCATGCGCTCTTTGCGCAGCAAGTCGCACAGATTTTCCAAGCGGTGCGCGACCGTCTGCACGTCCGAAAACTGCAGCATGCCGGCGCTGCCTTTGATCGTGTGGAGCGCCCGAAACAGCGAGTTTACCAGTTCGCCGTCGGCGCGTCCGGTGCCGACCGAATCCTCGAGGTGCAGCAGATCGGCGTCGATTTGCTGCAGCAACTCCTCGGCTTCGTCTCTGAAGTACGAGACGAATTCCGATCTATCGAAGAGGTCGTCGGACATGACGGACGGCCATCACTCCACTCCGAAAACTGCCAGCAGCGGCCCCAGCGAACCGGTCTCCGGAATGAGAATGAATTGACCCGAGACTTCCTTTTCTTTGTCCAAGAACGAGCTTTCGATGAGGAAGACGTCCTGATCCGGCAAAATCGACATCAGCGTGCGAAACGCGGCTTGAATGGTCCCATACGAAAGCGTCGGCACGGAGGGCAGCACGTTCTGACCGGTAAGGTTGTTTATCGCCGAGAGGTACGAGCCGGCGATGATGTTGCCGATTTCTTTGAGCGTCGAATCCGCGATGGAGTCGAAAATTTGAATGTCGCCGATCACGCGTTTCAAAAAGGTCGAGACGAAATCGATCGCCTGTTCGCGATCGAAGAGCACCACGATTTGCCCCGGTGCCTCGCCGCGAATGTACATGTGCAGCGCCGCCACCATGCGGTTCTCATGACCCACGCGGGATGCGAGATCGCGGAACTTGATGACGTCGATCCGAGGCTCGCTCAGGTGAATCTTCGCGTTGAGCAGCTGCGAGAGCGCGGTCGCGGCATGCCCCGCGCCGATGTTGCCGACTTCCTTGAGCGCGTCTTTCTGCAGTTCGTTCAGTTTCAACGTTTGCGCGCTCACGCCAGCACCTTGTGGATGGTTTCGAGAATCTTGGGCGGTTGGAACGGCTTGGTGATGAACGATTTCGCACCAGCCTGAATCGCCTCGACGACCAGCGCCTGCTGCCCCATCGAGGTGCACATGATGATCTTGGCATTCGGATCGTGGTTGATGATTTGGCGAACGGCCGTGATGCCGTCCATCTCGGGCATGACCATGTCCATGGTCACCAGATCCGGGTTCAACGTCTTGTACTTGTCGACGGCTTCCATGCCGTTTTGGGCCTCACCGACGACGTCGAATCCGTTCTTGCTGAGAATCCCCTTGATCATCATCCGCATGACGACGGCGTCGTCGACGATGAGGACGCGCTTGCTCATTGCTTGCTCCTACAGGCCGAGATTTGTACCTTCACCCCATCGGCCGAAAACGGGGTTTTTCTTAGTGGCGCACGCTGCTGCGAGGTCGCATTTGGCGCGTTATGCCAGGCCGCGGCTTCGCAGCTCGGCGGTGCGCCGGTTGATGTAGTCCAAAATAGCGCGATCCTCGACCGGCGTGAGGCCGTGGAACCGCAGCCCGTGCGAGAATTTGCCGGAGGTCGGCACCTGTTCGACCCGCATCACCTCGCCTAAAACGACGACCGGCGGAGCGGTGCCGTTCAGCACCATCTTGACTTCGAGCGTTTGCCCGAGCTTGCACTGCCGATCCATGATGAGCGCGCAGCCGCCGCGGCTGATGTCGCGGATGCTGCCTTTCATAAACTCGCCGACGCCTTTGCCGCCCGGAGCCATGCGCCAATGGCCGGTAAGCAGGGTGTCGAGGCGCACGCTGGAGCGTTTTTGCGAGCCGCCGCCGAGCGCTTCGACGCGCTGAGGAAGTTCGAACCAGGTCATGCCGTCGCGCAAATCCGCGACCGGCGCAGTAAAGCGGAACTTTCCGAGCGGGTTTTGATACACGAAGACCGCGCGCTCGCCTTTGCGAGCGACGGTGTCGCGCACCGCAATGCCGTGCGTTCCCACTTCTTCGATCGAAACGGAGCGCGCACCGCGACCGGCCACCGTCACGTCGACGAACGAGTGCAGCAGCGGCAACTTTTCCTCCGGGATCGATTTCTTCACGCTTCCGCGGAAGAGCGACTTGAACATCACGGCGCTGCCGCTCCCACGGGTTCCGGATCGTCGGTCGTGCAGATTTGACCGATCGATTCGACGCGCAATCCCGGCGCGATCTCCGAATACGAAAGCACCACCAGCTGCGGCGCGGCACGCTCCGTGAGGCGTTTGAGCGCCAAGCGTACCGACGGCGAGCACAGCACGATTGGGTGCAGGCCGGAGTTTTGCGCCGCCGCAATCTGCTTGGTGAGCGAGGCGTAGATTTTTGCGACCGTATTGGGATCGAGCAGCGCATACGCGTCCTCGCCTCTGCGCACGGCCTCGCCCAGCAGCGATTCGAGACGCGGATCCACGGTAATGACCGAGAGCAGGCCGTCCTCGGCGTATTCCGCGCAGATGTGCCGCGCCATCGCCGCGCGCACGCGTTCGGTGAGGAAGTCGACGTCCTTGCTGACGCGCGCCGCATCCGCGAGACTCTCGAGGATTAGCAGCAAGTTGCGTACCGGAATACGCTCGCGCAGCAAGTTCTGAAGAACGCGCTGAATCTCGCCGACCGTGAGCAGGTTCGGCACGAGCTCTTCCACGACGACGGGATAGTGCGTCTTCACGTTGTCGAGCAGCGCCGAAGTTTCCTGACGGCCCAGCAGGTCCGGTGCGTGACTCTTGATGACCTCCGTCAAGTGCGTCGCGATGACGCTGGTCGGATCGATGACGGTGTATCCGGCCATCTCCGCTTCCGCACGGGCGGAGTCCGCAATCCAGAGCGCGGGCAAATTGAACGCGGGTTCCGTGGTGGGAATTCCTTCGATCGGCTGCGTCGCGGTACCGGGATTCATCGCGAGCAGGCGGCTGACCATGACGTCGGCGCTCGCGACTTCCAATCCGTAAATTTTCACGACGTACGTGCTCGGCTTGAGCTGCAGGTTGTCGCGCACGCGAATCGGCGGCACGATGATGCCGAGATCGCGCGCCGCATGCCGGCGAATCAGCGTGATGCGTTCGAGAAGATCGCCACCTTGCGTAGTGTCGACGAGCGGGATGAGGCCGAAGCCGATCTCGAGTTCCATCGGATCGTACGAAAGCAGCGGCACCACGGATTCGGCCGGCTTGACGGCTTGCGGCTGCGTGGAGGCCGTGCCGCCCGCGACGGCGGCTTGCGCGCCGGCGCCCGCATAGGACGTGCGCTGTTCCCGCGGACGGTTGCGCATCCGCAGGTAATAAATGAAGAGCAGCGCGGAGAGCGGCAACATGAACCACCGCACCAGCCCCGCCACGCCGAAGAGCGCCGTCATGATGGCGGCAATCAAAATCGCCGTGGGCTGCCCGCTCAATTGCTTGGTCAGGTCCGCTCCGAAATCCGATTCCGATGCGGCGCGGGTGACGATGATGCCCGTGGCGGTCGAGATGAGCAGCGCCGGCACTTGGGTGACGATGCCTTCCCCGACGGTCAGCAGCGTGAAGTGCTGCAGGGACTGCAGCAGCGAGAGATGCTCCTGCGCGACGCCGACGATGAAGCCGCCGATCGTGTTGATGGCGACGATGATGAGCGCGGCGACGGCGTCGCCGCGCACGAATTTGCTTGCACCGTCCATCGCGCCGTAGAAGTCGGCCGAGCGCTGGATGTCTTTGCGCCGCTGACGCGCTTCCGCTTCCGTGATGAGTCCCGCGTTCAAATCGGCGTCGATGGCGAGCTGCTTTCCGGGCATCGCATCCAAGGTGAAGCGCGCGGCGACTTCGGCGACGCGGCCCGCGCCGTTGGTGATGACGACGAATTGAATCACGATCAGGATCAGGAAGATGACGAAGCCGACCGCGTAATTGCCGCCGACGACGATCTGCCCGAAGAAATTGATCACTTCGCCGGCGTACCCGTGCAGCAGGATCGAGCGCGTCGCGGTGATGTTCAGCGAAAGGCGGAACAGCGTGACGATCAACAACAGGGTGGGAAAGACGCTGAACTGCAGCGCGTTTTCGGCATAGAGCGCGACGCCGATGATCAGCAGCGCGACGCCGATGTTCATCGTCAGCAGGAAATCCAGCAGTACCGGCGGGATCGGCACGATCATCAGAATGACGAGCATGACCGACGCGCCGGCGACCCAAATCGGCGCCGTCGCCGCGATGCGTCCGAGCACGCCGCCCTGTTGCTGCGCAGCTTGCGGTGCGGCGGCCACTAGGCGATCGTTCTCCGTTTGAGCTTGTAGACGAACGCGATGACTTGCGCGACGGCGGCGTACATGTTCGGCGGGATCGACTGATCGAGTTCAACCTTCGCGTAGAGCGTGCGCGCGAGCGGCGGATTTTCCATGATCGGGACGCCGTGCTCGCGAGCGATGTCGCGGATCCGCTTGGCGAGCAGGTCGGCACCTTTGGCCCTGACGACCGGCGCCTCCATTTTCAACTCGTCCCACTCCAGCGCTACTGCGAAATGCGTCGGGTTCGTAACGACGACCGTGGCTTTGGGAACCGCCGCCATCATGCGCCGCCGCGCGAATTCCCGCTGACGGCGTTTCATCGCGGCCTTGGCGTCGGGATTGCCCTCCGATTGGCGGTACTCGTCTTTGACTTCTTGTTTGGTCATCTTCAAGTTCTGCTCGTACTGCCACCGCTCGTACGCGTAATCGAGCACGCCTACGAGAACCAGCAGCATGCCGAACTTCCATCCGATGCCGTAGATCAAATCGCCGACCACTCCGAGCACGTTTTGCGGCGAGAGCTGCCCGAGATTGAGCAGCAGCGACGCGTTGGCGGCGATGCTCGTGTAGATGATTATCAGCACCGCGCCCAACTTGAGCAGCTGTTTGCCGAGATTCACGAGCACTTGCCGGGAAAACATGCGCGCGAATCCCATCGCGGGGTTGATTTTGCTGAAGGCGGGCGCGATCGGCGTGAAGGACAGCACGAAGCCGGTCTGCAGCACGTTCACCGCGATGCCCGCCACGAGCGCCGCGGCGAAAAGCATGCCCAGCAGCAGCGCCATGCCCGCGAAGCCGCGCGCGAACAGCGTCCACACCGATGCAATCGTGAAATCCTGATGCTCGTGAAGACGCCAAAGAATCTCGCGTACCGTACCCGAAAGCGTTCCGAGCGCCGTGGGCGTGAGCGTGCGCAGCACGAAAACGCCGGCAAGAAATACGGCTGCACCGGCGAGGTCGGAACTCTTCGCAACTTGGCCGCGGCCTCGCGCCTCTTCCCGGCGCTTCGGTGTGGCCTTTTCAGTTTGCTCGGGTCTTGCCATTGACTCCGCTTGGAAAGGGTCTAGACGTATAATCGGCCACGCCGCGACGGGTCAACAGCGCACGCGCACAGGTTTTACGAGGCGTTACACCGGCGGGACACCCCGCCGGGGCGACGAATAGGCCGGGGCTTACCCTCACCGGAGCAAGCTCGTCACGGGAGAATTCATGCGTCGTTCTGCGGGCCCGGCGGCCTCGTTGTTTCTTACTGTTCTGGCGCTGCAAGGGTGCGGACACGGCACCCTCATCGGCAGCGGGCCCTTGCCCACGGCCTCGCCCATCATCCCCAGCGTCACGAACGAGTTCGCCGTTCCGACCGCCAACAGCCAGCCGGGCGGCATCACGTCGGCGCCCGACGGCTTCTTGTACTTCGCGGAGCAAGCCGCCGGCAAAATCGGTCAGGTGACGACGGGCGGTTCTTTCAAAGAATTTTCAATCGCGACGAGCGGCGGCACCGCGGGCAACAACGCCATCGACGTTGCCGTCGGGCCGGACGGGCAGCTTTGGTTTACCGAGCAGGGCGCCGCGCCCGGCGTCGCCGCGATGAGCTTGAGCACCGACAAAATCAAAGAGTACCCGGTGGCGGGAAGCGCGCCGGTTTCGATCTCGTCCGGCGCTGCCGCGAACACGCTCGCGTTCACCGATCCCGGCCACGACGCGATCGGGCAAATCAACACCACGACCGGCATCGTGACGGAAACCGGCATTCCGAGCGCGGCAGCCAATCCGCTGGGCATCGCGATCAATTCCGGCGACGCGCTGCACGTGTACTTCACCGAGCACGACGCCTCGAAGATCGGCGTCTTGAACGTGGTGAGCAATACGATCGCCGAGATTCCGACGCTTACGCCCGCGGCCGGGCCAACGCTCATCGTGCAAGGCCCGGACGGCGCGATGTGGTTCACCGAAAACAACGTCGCGAAGATGGGGCACCTCACGCTGTCCGGGCAGCTCACCGAATTCCCGCTTTCGCCCGCCACGAGCGCGACCGGCCTGGTTACGGCACGCGACAACAACGTTTACTTCGGCGATCCGGTGCAAAATAAGATCGGCAGCATCAGCGGCATCACGCCCGCAACGGTTACCGAGTACGCAATTCCGACGGCGAACGCACTGCCGGGCAGAATGACGCTCGGACCGGACGGACGCGTCTACTTCACGGAAGTCGACGGCAACAAGATCGGGCAGTTGAACTACTAAAGGTTTAATGCGCGGCCATGCCGCGCATGACGGCGTCCATGTGACCCGCGGACTGCTCGAAAAGCTGCGGCGCAACCGCGGCCAGCAGCGGAACGCTGACGGCGAGCATCAACAGGCCGACGCCGATCTGCAGCGGGAACCCAACGACGAACACGTTCATCTGCGGCGCGACGCGCGCCATCAGCCCCAGCGCGACGTTGACGACGAAAAGCGCGACCGCGGCGGGTGCCGCGATCTCGAACACGATCATGAACGCCTGCTGCAAAAACAGCACGACGTTGCTCGCCACGCTGGGATCCAAGCTGATGTAGGGCAGCGGCAGCAGGCGAAACGATCCGCCGATTCCCTGAAGCATCAGCAGATGCGAGTTGCTGACCAAGAAGACCAGCGTCGCGAGCGTCAGCTCGAGCTCTCCGACGACGGTGACCTGCTGCTGCGTCTGCGGACTGATGATGTTCGCAACGGCAAAGCCGATTTGAATATCCAGGATTTCGCCGGCGAATTGAATGCCCATGAAGACCAGGTACGCGACGAATCCGACGATCACGCCGACGACGACTTGGCTTGCGACCGCCGCGACCAGCGCGCCCATGTCGGGTAACGGCGCCGCGAGCGGCTGCGCGTGGTAGATGACGAACGAAATGAGACCGCCGAGCCCGATGCGGACGAGAATCGGAATTTGCTGTGCGGAAAAGACCGGAAACACGAACAGCATCGCGGACGTGCGAACGAACACGAGCAGCAGCGTTTCGAACTGGGCCTGCGAGAACCCGAAAACGTCCGGCACGGCGTCCTATTTCACGAACGTTTGGACGTGCGTGAAGATGCGCGTGGTGAAGTCGGTCAGCAGCGCGAGCATGAACGGCCCGAAGAACAAAATCGCCAGCGCCGAGGCGATGATTTTCGGGATGAACGTAAGGGTCGGCTCTTGGATCTGCGTCACGGCCTGGAAGATGGAAATCACCAGACCGACGACCATGGAAATCAGCAGCACGGGCGCCGCGACCATGAAGCACACGAAGATCGCGTCCCGCCCCAGCGCGATCGCGTCACCGTAACTCATGCACGCCCTTCGTCAAGCCGACTCGTCATGGTGAGCTCGTCGAACCACGAAAGGGTCACCGGTAGCTCTGGAAGATGGCGCTTACGGTGAGGTTCCACCCGTCGACCAGCAAGAACACGAGAATCTTGAACGGTAGCGAGATGATGACGGGCGGAATCATCATCATCCCCATCGACAGCAGGATGCTTGCCACGACCATGTCGATGACGATGAACGGCACGTAGATCGCGAAACCGATTTCGAATGCCGTCTTCAGTTCCGAGATGACGAAAGCCGGTATGAGAATATAGGTCGGAACGTCGGCTTGGGTGGCGGGGCGCGGCTCGTTCGCAAGGCCGTAGAACAGCTGCAAATCCTTTTCGCGCGTTTGCTTTAACATGAACTTGCGCAGAGGCTGCGACGCGCGATCCAGGGCGACGGACTGCGAAATGCGGCTCTTCAAATACGGCTGCAAGGCGTTCTGATTCACGTCTTTTACGACGGGCGCCATGATGAAGAACGTGAGAAACAGCGCCAACCCCACGAGCACTTGGTTCGGAGGAACTTGCTGCGTGCCCAGCGCGGTGCGCACGAATGACAGGACCACGATGACCCGCGTGAACGAAGTAAGCAGCACGAGCAGCGTGGGCGCGAGCGAGAGTACCGTAAGCAATAAGAGAATCTGGAGCGCGCTCGCGACCTGCGCCGGGCTTTTGGCTTGGCCCACGCCGATGCTCACCTGCGGAAGCGGCACGGTCGGACTCGTTGGGACGGCGGCTGCGGACGCGATTGCGGGAATCACCCAAAGGGTGAAGACGCAAACGCCGCTCACGATGAAAAACGCGCGGTGCCGCGCCCACAGGCGTTGGAAAAAGGTTTTCATGCTTGAGGCTTGCGGAGCTGTTTCAGAAATCCGGTGAGCGTTTGCGTCTGCTGCGTGAACAGGTCTCGTTGTTCGCGCAGCCACGGGTCGACGTGATCGGCAGGCACCTCGGCGAGCGTGTTTACGTGGCCGGCGCCGCCGCCGATCAAGTAATATCGCCCGGCGACCTTGACGACGTGCAGCGTGGTATTCTGCGCCAGAAACGTCGACTCGACGATGCTGACCAGTCTGCGATCCGTGGACGCTACCAGCCTGCCGCGGCCAAGCGCGCGCACGACGGTGTACAGTCCGAAAAGCATCAGCGCTACGACGACGAGCGCCAAAATGTATTGGACTACGAAATGCATTACTCTACCGCGGGATTCAGTTCGCTGATCTTGACGGCATATTTATCATCGACCACGACGACCTCGCCGCGCGCTATCAAGATGTTGTTCACGTAGAGATCGATCGGATCCGTGGAGAGCTTGTCGAGCTCGAAAACGCTTCCCGACTGCAGCGTAACGACGTCGCGCAGCGTAAGAGCCGTCTTGCCGAGCACCGCGCTGATCTGCAGCGGGACGTCGTGCACCAAATCCAAATTGTTGCCGCCGTGAGCTCCGCGCGCCGCCGTCGGCGCCATGGAGGCAAAAGCAACCGGTTGTGCTGCGGGCGCCGGACCGCGCCTGGGAGCAGCAGCGGACGCGACCGCGGCTGACGCAGCTGCCGCGAACACGGCTTCCGCTTCGTGCGCAGCTTCCTCTTGCACGCCGCCCAGCTTTGCCAGCGCGATACCATCGAAGTCGACGGCGATGCGCGCGCAAACGTCCGCACCGACCTGAACGGTACCTTCGTATGAAGCGAACGGGGGCGCCGGCAAGTTCGTCGCGTCGTTGCAGAGGCTTGCGTGCAAGCCTTCCGTACTCGCGCCCACGCCGCGCGCGAGCGGTTCGACCATCGCTGCAGCGATTTGCGAAACGGTCTCGGAGACGATGGAGAGCTGCATCGCACCCAGTTCCGCACCGTCGTCGGCGCCGCCGAGCATGAGGTTGACGACCTTCGCGATTTCGCTCGAGGCGAAGCGCACGACGACTCGGACCCCCAGCGACGGAATCTCCGCGACGGTAACCAGGGTGTCGCCGTCGATCTTGATGGAGCCCGCATGATCGTTGCGGACGGCTGCGGATGCTGCGACCGGCTGTTCGACCAGGCGGCCGAGAACGGTTCCGGCAGCCTCCAGCATGGCATCGGTGAGCTGTTGAATGTCCGGCATAGCGGCTATTGGCCCTCGCTGGTGATGACGTCGGCGACTTGCACGGAGAGACGATCCTTGTGCACGCCCGGATAAACATGAAACTTGTCTTTGTCGTTCACGCGCGCGACGAGCGCGGCATCCGTGGGTTTGTCGAAGAGCACCACGTCCCCGGGCTGCAAGGCGACCAGGTCGCGCAGCGACACGGTCGTGCGGCCCAATTCGACTTGCACGTCGACGTCGGCGCGCTCGACGTTGCGCGCCAGTTGTTGAATGTCTTCCTCGGTCATGCCGCGGCCCGCCACGACGCTCGGCGACCACTGAAAATCGCTCAGCTGGGTGCCGATCGACTGGAGCACGAGATACGGTAGGCAAAAGTTCATCACGCCCGCCATGTCGCCCACTTTCAGCTCCATCGAGATGTACGCGACGATCTGGTCGAGAGGAATGATGCGCGGGATGAACTGCGGGTTGGAGTCAAGCGCTTCGATCTTCAGCGACAGCGTGAGCAGATAATTCCAGGACTCGCGATAGCTGTTGAGCATGCGCGCCATGAAGCGCTGCATCAGCGTGCGCTCGATATCGGTCAGGTCGCGAAGCTTCTGCGGAAACCAGCCCGGGCCGCCCAGCAGCCGGTCGATGATGGAAAACACGAGGTTGAGATCGACTTGGGTGATGCCGCTTCCGGGCAGCGGGTCCATCGAGAAGATCGAGAGGATCGACGGGATGCCGATGCTCGCGATGAAGTCGCCGTAGCTGATTTGCTCGATGGAAACGATGTTCGCTTCGACGCGGGTCCGCAGGTAGACGGAAAGCGAGTTGTTCAGCAGACGCGTAAAGTTTTCGTGCAGCGTGCGCAGCGTTTGCAGCTGGTTATTCGAAAACTTGTCGAGCCGCTTGTTGAACCGGAAATCGAACGATTTGATCTTGCGCCCTTCGAGGGCGTCCTCGAGCGCCGTCGGCTCCGCGGAGAGCTGATTGATGAGTGCGTCGATTTCCTCTTGCGAGAGACTAGAGCTCATCTCATAAACCCACGCGCCCAGCGTTTGGAGCGCCGGAATGACGGCTGCTAGAAGACGGGGAGGGCGCATACCCACCGGGTCTGTAACCGAGCCGCCGACGACGCAGACGGCGTTC
>Ga0209810_1001687_pt1 | contig 31322 bp, 31 predicted proteins | sample Coa_R1_7_FD_187159 | JGI IMG/M metagenome (GOLD analysis project Ga0209810, IMG submission 187159) | Surface soil microbial communities from Centralia Pennsylvania, which are recovering from an underground coalmine fire - Coalmine... | ecosystem: Environmental > Terrestrial > Soil > Unclassified... | reverse complement strand
CCTCGGAAGAGGTCGGCTGCCGGCAAGCGACCCGACGACCACCATCACACCGCCCGTCACGACCATCAGGACCGAGGATCTCCGCCGCTCACCCGCCCCGCGAACCGATAGCGACCCACGCTCCTAGCCGGCGTCAGCCGGCGGCGCGGAAGCGCTCGCGGGCCTCCTCGATCAGCTCCAGCGCGGCGTCGAGGTCCGCCCAGCCCCGCACCTCCGAGTGACGATCCTCGTCGAGGTCCTTGTAAACGCTGAAGAAGTGGGTGATCTCGTTGCGCAGCTGGCCGGGGAGATCGTCGATGTGCTCGAGCCAGTTCCATCCCGGGTCGCTGCACGGCACGCACACCACGTGGTCGTCGGAGCCCTTCTCGTCGGACATCTTCAACAGGCCGACCGGCTTGCTCGGGACGATGCAGCCCGGGAACGTCGGCTCCGACACGCACACCAGCACGTCCAGCGGGTCGCCGTCGAGCGCCACCGTCTCGGGGATGAAGCCGTAGTCGGTCGGGTAGACGACCGAGGCCGAGACGAACCGGTCCAGCTTGACCCCTCCCAGGCCGGGGTCGTACTCGTACTTGTTGCGGCTGCCCTTGGGGATCTCCACCACGCAGTTGATGACCTCCGCCACTAGTTCATCTCCCCGCGCGAGACCGCCAGGCACGCCTCGCAGAGCGGCCAGGGTGGGTTCCACGGATAGCCGGTGACGTCCCTGCCGCACAGCGCGCGGTCGGGGTCGCTCTCGGTCACCAGGTGGCAGAGCTCCTCGAACCCGCCGTCGCCGATCCGCGGGACGTTGCGACAGGCGGGATGCACGTTGGGCGCCGTGACAGGGGCGCTCGATGCCACGGGCGGAGCATAACCCCTGGCGGTCCCTGCGTCGCGGGGGGACCGGCTCAGACCGCGATCCCCTGCTCGCTCAGCCATAGGGCCACGTGCTCGGGCGGATTGGCGCCGAACTCGGCCCGCGCCGCCAGGCTGAGCAGCTCGACCGGATCGGCGTCGATCTCGTCGCGCCGGTGGGCGAGGTACACGATCACCGCGCGGGCCATCGTGAGCGCGGCGTCGCCCTCGTCGGCCGCGGGCGGGCCGAGGCTCTCGTCGAGCAGCCGCTCGATGTCCTCCACGCTGGTGATCGGCTGATCGGCGTCCTCAAAGCGCGCGAGCAGCTCATCCAGGCCGTCGCTGGTGGAGTCCTCGCACACCTCCACCGCCTTGTGTACCGCCTGCGCGAGCGTCACGGGCTGCGGCTCGGTCGGCATCCTGACGTCTCCTTACCCGGGTGCGCGAGAGCCGAAAACCGAAACGAGCGGGCCGGGCCCGCTCGCGTTCGGGAGTCGCGCTCCCCCTACCTGCTTCAGAGCCCCAGGACTTACATGTCGTGCCTGGCGGGCATGACACTCCCGGCCCACGACGGAGCCGAGTGGGGAGCGGCCTGCGGTGAAGGGTAGCGGCGATCCTCCACCGTGACCAGGTCCGGGTCCGGGTCAGGGCCGGCGGGCACGGGCTCGGGATCCTGCGCCGCCCGGCGCTGCGCCTCCTCCTCGCCGGCGTTTCGCGCTGCCTCCTGGACGGCGGCCTCCTCCTCGCCGTCCCGCGCCGCCTGGAGGGCGTCCGCGGCCTGGGCGAGGAGCCGGTCGGCCACCCCCACCAGGTCGGCGGCGAGGTGGCCGCACAGCACGTCGCGCAGCAGCGCCCGCAGGTGCTCTGCCATCTCCAGCGCCAGGCCGTCGGCACCCGCGCTTCGCTGCGCCGAGTGAACGCCCGCCACCACCGCCCGCTCCAGGCCGATCGCCCGCGCGACCCGCTCGGCCAGCGCGGCGCGCTCCCTAGGCTGGGCGCACAGCACGGCCAGGCGCGCGGCGAGTCGGCCGCTCTGCGGGCCCTCCGGCTCCAGCAGCGCCCGCAGCGCCAGCAGCCAGTCGGTGAGGGCCTCGAACGGCCCCACCCGCTCACACCCCATCTCGAAGCGCGCCAGCGCCCACGCCACCTCGCCCGAGCCGGGCGTCCGCCGCCTCACCAGCTCGCAGAAAGCGCGCAGCTCCTCCTCGCGCCGGGCCGGGATCAGCGTGATCATGCGGTGGCGCCCGGTGCCGCCGAGCGGCAGGGCCCGCCAGGCGCCGGCGTCCGTCCGCGCCCAGGCCAGCGGGCCGAGCGCGTAGCCGCCGCGCTCGAACAGCCGCAGCGCGGTGAGGACGCGGCGGAACCGCGAGCGGGCGATCGAGATCGCCGGCCTGGCGCGGTCCGCCTGGGCGACGGTCAGGACGAGCAGCACGTGCGGCTCATCGGTCTCCCCCCACACGGCCTCGACGGGCGCGTCGGCGAGCTTGTCCCCGCGCACCAGCGACAGGCCCTCCTCGAGGACGATCTCCGGCGTGGTGGGCTCGAAGGCCACGCCGAGGAGCGGCGTGATCACCGTGTCCAGCCGGCGCTGGGCGAACAGCGCGAGCTCCAGCTCGTGGTAGGCGAGCTCGAACCGGGCTGGGTCGAGCTCGAACTCGGTGCGCTCCTCGAAGACGCGCCCCAGCAGCGTGGCCAGGACGGCGTCGGCGAGCGCTCGTGGGTCGCGCGGCGCGAGCGTGACGCCGCGCTGGACCAGGTAGGCCCCGGCGTGGTCCTGGGCGGCGACCGCGCGCGCCGCCGCCGGGTAGGTGGCCAGGTAGGAGAGCAGTGCCATCCGCTCGGAGATGAACGTCCCCGTCAGCGGCCGGTAGCGGTACAGCGGCGCGCGGCCGCGCCGGGACTCGGTCTCGGCGACCACGAAGGGGATCTCGGCGCCCCGCGCCGTCTCCTCCGCCAGCGCCTGCGCGGCGTCGGCCACGAAGGCGTGGAGCGTGTCGTGGAGGGGGCGGTCGCGCACGTCCGCCGATTCGCGCTGCGCGGTGGCGATCCTGCCGGGCGAATCGCCGCTTGCACGCGCCGGCAGCGGCTAGGCCAAGCGCTCGATCTCGCCCACGTGCGCGACGTTCTCCACGTCGTCGCGCCTTCGGCTCGGGGCGGCCGAGAACCACGCGTTGAGGATCTCCTCGAGCTCCGCCGCCGAGGTCAGGCGCAGGCTGAGGGCGAGCACGTTGGCGTCGTTCCAGCGCCGTGCCCCCTCGGCGGTGGCGGCATCGGGGCACAGGGCGGCACGCACGCCGGGCACCTTGTTCGCGGCGATCGAGGCTCCGGTCCCCGTCCAGCACGCGACCACGGCCTGCGCGGCCCGGCCCTCGGCCACGTCGCGGGCCGCCGCCTCGCTGGCCCACGCCCAGTCGGCACGCTCGCCCTCGGCGTAGGCGCCGTGCAGGATCGGCTCGTGCCCGCGGCGGCGCAGCTCGCCGGGCAGGCTCGCGGCCACACCGGTCAGCTCGTCGGCCGCCACCGAGATCCGCATCGCGGCCTCAGACGGCGGCGGCGACGGCCTCGCGCTCCAGGCCTTCGGCGTGCCCCACACCCTCCACCGGACAGTCGAGCCACTCGCGCCCGTAGGTGCGCATCGTCTCGATCAGCGGCACGAGCGCGCGGCCCTTCTCGGTCAGCGCATACTCGACCCGCGGCGGGACCTCGGGATAGGTCTGGCGCTCGACGATGCCCTCCTCCTCCAGCGCGCGCAGGCGCAGGGACAGCGTCCGCGGGCTGATGCCCTTGAGCGAGCGCTCGAGCTCACAGAAGCGCGAGCGGCCCTCGGCAAGGTCACGGATGACCAGCAGCGTCCACTTGCCGCACACGATCTCAGCGGTCCGGCAGACCGGGCAGGTCTCGTTGGAAGCCATCTCAGGCTTCGATTCTAGCGCAATGCTTCATCAACTGAAGCGTGGCGAGCGGGTCGCGGACCCGCCGGGCGGGCGCCGGGCCGCTAGACGGGGATCGGCGGCGGCGAGGAGGGGCGGTTGGACGGTCCGGCGGGCGCCGGGGCGGGCAGCGTGGGAGTCTCGCGGTCGGCACCCCGCTCGCCGCCACGGTGGTCCGTGTAGGTGTCGGCCAGATCCTCCATCGTCGTGGCCTTGCGCCCATCGGAGGCGACGAGCAGCTTGAAGTCGTGCGGGCTCGAGGCGATCCTGAGCGCGTCGTCGAGCGAGATTAGCCCCGCCTTGTAGTGGTGCAGCAGCGACTGGTCGAAAGTCTGCATCCCGTAGTAGCCGCCCTCGAAGATGACCTCGCGGAGCTTGGGGGTCTGGTCGGGGTCGACGATCATGTCCCGCGCCCGCCCGGTCACGCGCAGGATCTCGCACGCGGCGACCCGCCCCTGGCCGTCGATCGTGGGCACCAGACGCTGGGAGACGACTCCCTTGAGCGTCCCGGCCAGCATCGCCCGAGCCTGGTCCTGCTCGTGCTGGGGGAAGAAGTCGACGATCCGGTTCACGCTCTCGGGGGCGTCGAGCGTGTGCACGGTGGAGAGCACGAGGTGGCCGGTCTCGCCCGCCGACAGGGCGGCGCGGACGGTCTCCTGGTCGCGCATCTCCCCGACCAGGATCACGTCGGGGTCCTGGCGCAGGACGCGCCGCATGGCCGACGCGAACGACTCGGTGTCCATCCCGATCTCGCGCTGGTTGATGATCGACCGCTTGTCGGAGAACAGGTACTCGATCGGGTCCTCGATCGTGACGATGTGGCGCGACTTGGTGGTGTTGATGTGGTCGATCATCGCCGCCAGGGTGGTCGACTTGCCCGAGCCGGTCGTGCCGGTGAGCAGGATCAGCCCCCGCTCCTCGTCGGCCAGCTCCGTGACTACCGGCGGCAGGCCGAGCTCGTCGACCGTGCGGATGTTGAAGGTGATGATGCGGATCGCGATCGACACCGACCCCCGCTGGCGGAAGCCGTTGCAGCGGAAGCGCGAGAGGCCGGGGATCGCGAACGCGAAGTCGACCTCGCCGGTGCGCTCGAACTCGCTCAGCTTGTCGGGCTGCGAGCTGAGGAGCATCTCGCGCAGGATCTGCTCGGGCTCCTTGGGCTCGATCTTGTCGTAGCCCTCCAGCGGCAGCAGCCGGCCGTGGACGCGGGCGGTCGGCGGAGCGCCCACCTTGAGGTGCAGGTCGGACCCCTCCCGGGTGACGACGTACTCCAGCAGTTCACGCAGATCGAGCATGCCCCTCCCATCATCGGCTCGACCGCGCCCGGGCTTGAGCCCCTGATCGTCTGGCTAGGCGACGTCGCGCAGCTTCTGCGCCTCGGCGAGCGACTGGAGCTTCTTGAGCGACTGGTTCTCGATCTGGCGGATCCGCTCGCGCGTGACGTTGAACGTCCGCCCCACCTCGTCCAGCGTGCGCGGGTGCTCACCGCCGAGGCCGTAGCGCAGCTCGAGCACGCGCCGCTCGCGGTAGGAGAGGTTCTCCAGCGCCTCGCGCAGGGCCTCCTTGGTGAGGATCTCGGCCGCCCGCTCGTACGGCGACTCGGCCCGCTCGTCGGCGATGAACTGCCCGAACTCCGACTCCTCCTCATCGCCGACCGGCTTCTCCAGGGACACCGGAGCCTGGGCCGAGCGCTTGATCGACTCGACCTCCTCGGGCTCGATGCCGGTCACCTCGGCGATCTCCTCCGCCGTCGGCTCGCGCCCGAGCTCGGTGACGAGCTTGCGCTCCGCCCGGCCGATCTTGTTCAGCTTCTCCACCACGTGGACGGGGATCCGGATCGTCCGGGCCTTGTCGGCCAGCGCGCGGGCGATCGCCTGGCGGATCCACCAGGTCGCGTAGGTGGAGAACTTGAAGCCCTTGCGGTAATCGAACTTCTCGGCCGCCCGGACCAGGCCCAGCGTCCCCTCCTGAATCAGATCGAGAAAGGGAAGCCCCTGGTTGCGGTAGTTCTTGGCGATCGAGACGACCAGCCGGAGGTTGGACTCGACCATCTTCTGCTTGGCGTCCAGATCGCCCCGCTCGATGCGCTTGGCGAGATCGACCTCCTCCTGCGCGGTGAGGAGCCGCACCTTGCCGATGTCCTTGAGGAACAGCTGGAGCGAGTCCGTCGTCATGTCCGGCTTGAGGTCCAGCGCCGTCTTGGGCTTGCGGCGCCCGCGCTTGTCCGGCGCACGCTCGAGGTCGGCGGCGGCGATCGCGGGATCGAGCTCCTCGACCAGCTCGATCTCCGCCCGCTCGAGGAAGCCGTGCAGCTCCTCCACGTCCGCCTCGTCGAGATCCAGCTCGGAGATCGCCCCGGCGATCTCGGCGTACGTCAGGACCCCCAGCTGCTGGCCCCGGTTGACGAGGGTCTTGATCTCTTCCAGTTCCTGGAGTTCGGCTACTGACATCTCATCCCGTCTCTAGTCTGGTTTGCAGCCGGACTGTGTGGCTGCCCGGCGTCCGAGGGCAAGTGGCCAGGTCAGCTCTGAGGGCGCAGACCCGCCAGTGAACCACAGTATAGGTTCTATACCTTCTGAAGTGACAGGGGGGAACCGCATCGGGGGCACCGGCATCGCTTTCCGCCTCACGGGTGTGTTCGGCACCTCGGCCACACCACTTTACGTCGAAGCGGGCGGTCGGTTTCAGCGTCTTGCGCGAATATTCGGGCCGTGAGCGAGCAGCGGCCAGGCGATCTGCTGGGCGGCCTGCCCCGCGCGCGCCCCCACCGGCGCAGCGAGAAGCGGCCCGCGCGACCGCAGGGCGAGCCGACAGGGCGGGCGGCGGGCGAGGCGGCCGAGCGGGCGGCGGGCGAGCCGGCCGGGCGGGCGGCGGGCCACCGGCGCGCGACGGGCAACCGGCCGGCGGCGGGCCACACGCCGGCGGGCGGCCCGCGCCCCGTCGGACGCGCGGCGGGCGCCCCGCGCCCCGCTGGACGGAAACCATCCCGCGCGCCGACCCGCTCGCCGGGCCCCGTGAGGATCGCGGTCCGGGCGACCGCCGAGCTGACCGGGCTCGGCCTCACGCTGGGCGTCCGCGCCGTCCGCAACGGCCTGCGACGGCTCCCGCGCCCGTAGCCTTCCGGACGCGGGACGACGCACCCCGGCGGCTCAGGAGCGGTCGGGCAGGACGCGTCCGCCTTCCGGACGCGGGACGACGCACCCCGGCGACTCGGGAGGGGTAGGGCAGGACGCGTCCGCCTTCCGGACGCGGGACGACGCACCCCGGCGGCTCAGGAGCGGTCGGGCAGGACGCGTCCGCCTTCCGGACGCGGGACGACGCACCCCGGCCCCCACCCATATGCGCGTCATCCCGCGTCCGGTGACCCGGTAATCCCTCCTCCGCCCTCCGGCGTCGGCCCACCTCGCCCCGCCGGCCCACGGCGCCCTCGTCCGACCCGCGCCCTCGTCCGCCCCCACCGCTTATACTGCCGCCGTCCACGCTGAGCGACCATCCCCCAGGGGGCGGTCGGCGGGGGAACCACTTGCGGCACCTCCGGTGTCCGCAGGGGCGAATCGGCCCGACCGCGGGCCGTAGCGCCTGAAGGCGCGAGCCCGTCAGCTCACCCCGTAGGCACCGACGGCAACCGAGAGCCCCGTGACGCCCCGCGCCAGATTCCACCTTGCCGCTGTCACCTCGAGCCTGGTGGCGGCACTGGGCGCGCCCGCGCTCGGCCGGACGGCGTCCGGCGGCGCCTCGCCGTTCGCGGGCCAGGGCTCGACGCCGGTCGCGCAGCCGGGCGGCGGCGAGGTCTCCTCGAGCGCGGGTGGAATGACGATCACCACGCGCCAGTCGGCCTTCCTGGCCGGCGACCTCCAGTTCACGGGCAGCGTGCCCGCCTCCTACGCGGGCGACACGATCGAGGTCGAGCGCTACGGCCATGAGACCGCGTGGTCGTGGGCCCCCACCGCCACGGGCACCGTCGCCTCCGACGGCTCGTTCCAGACCGACTGGCACGTCGATCACATCGGCCGCTTCGCCTTCCGCGCCGTGCTGACACGGCCCGGCGGCGCCGCCGCCTCCGCCGGCTGGCCGACCGTCACCGTGACGGTCTATCGCCCGTCGCTGGCCACCGAGTATGGCCCCGGCTTCTACGGCCACCGCACCGCCTGCGGCGTGGTGCTGCGCCGAACCACGATCGGGCTGGCCAACCGCCGCCTGCCCTGCGGCGCCAGGGTGGCGGTCTACTACCGGGGCAGCACGATCGTGGTGCCGGTGATCGACCGCGGCCCGTACGCCAACGGGGCCGACTGGGACCTCACGATGGCCACCGGACGCGCGCTCGGGATGACGGGGACGGCGCGCATCGGCGCCGTCTCGCTGCCCGGCCGTCGCTGAGGTCCGGCGCCCACGCTCGCTTCACCGCCCGACGGCGGCCGCTCGCACACGGCCCGCCCGCGGGCCTCACCCGCCGCCGCTCGCCTGAGCGGTGAACTTGGCCAGCTCGGCGGCGGCCACCAACGAGCCGGCGTCAGCGCCGTCCTCGCCGTAGACCGCCACCCCGGCCGCGGCCCGCAGTGGAGCGCCCGCCCACGGCTCGGCGGCTGCCACCGCGGCCGTCACGCGTCCGGCCAGGGCGTTCGCGCCCGGGCGGTCCACGCCCGGCGCGATCACCCACGCCCGTCCGGCATCGCTGAGCACCTCCCCCTGGCCCGTCGCGGCCTCCCAGACGGCCGCCTCGAAGCGCCCGAGCACCTCCGCCGCCTTCTCCGGCCCGGCCGCCGCCACCAGCCGATCGGTGTCCTCGAGCTCGACCAGGACGAGGGCGAGCGGCGCGCCCTCCCGCTGGGCGCGCGCGACCGCGGCCGAGAGCAGCTGCTGCCAGATGTCCTCCTCCCCCTCGTCGGCCCGCCCGACCGCCGGCGTTCCCCGAACCCGGGTAGGGTCGCGCAGCGCGGCGCTCCTGACCAGCTCGCTCACCAGGGCCAGACGATCTCCGAGGTGAAACAGCTGGTCCGGGCTGGCGTCGGTGAACTCCTCGCACAGGGCCCACCACAACACCGAGCGCAGGCACTCGACGGCATGAGAGACCGCCTCGGGGCTCTCGCTCGCCGCCACGTGCTTGGCCACCGCCGCCAGGCGCCCGCCCTCGCCACCGGACTGGAGCCGGCGCAGCTGGGCCTCGTCGGCCAGCGCCCGGAGCATCGCCTCGCACAGCGCCGGGCCGGCGGCGATCAGCTCGGGCAGGTGGATCCGCCCGGCCTCCTGGAGCGGGCGCTCCTCCACGAGCGCGATCAGCCAGGCGCGGGCCAGCGCCTCCGAGCGCCCCAGGAGGGAGCCGATCGGCGCGTCGGGCAGCGGTCGCGGCCGCCGGCGCCGTGGCGGGAGGGGCGCCATCAGCGCCCGCGGAGGACGTCGAGCCTCGGCGCCTCGGCGCGGCTCGCCTCGGGTTCCAGGTCAGATGCCGTCACAGCGCCCACAAATCGATCTTCCTGCCCTCGCAGGACGGATCCTCTCCGATGCGCCGGCCCCGTGGAGACTGGCCGCACGGGGAGCGGGCACCCGCGACGGCCCGGCGAGCAAACTGATCTGATTGCAACTACGCCCCGCTTCCTTGCCCGGCGACGACGACCCCTTCAGGCGAGTCGCCGTGGTCGCCGCGATCATCGTGAGCCTACCACCATGATTGACATAAATAAAGTGCAATGACTTCCGGCGCCACCCACGCCAGCGGCGAGCTGATCTCGATCGAAGAGGCCCGCAGGCGGATCCTGGAGACCGTTCGCCCGCTGGAGGCCGAGACGGTCCCGGTCGCCGAGGCGCTCGCGCGCGTCCTCGCCGCCGACGTCGCCGCCACCGGCGACGTGCCGCCGTTTGCGGCCTCGGCCATGGACGGCTACGCCCTCGCCGAGGCCAGGGCGGGAGACAGCCTGCCGGTCCGCGGCGAGGCGCGGGCGGGCGCCCCCTCCCGCTCGCCGCTGTCCCCGGGCACCGCGGTCAGGATCTCCACCGGCGCCGAGCTCCCGGACGGCGCGGCGGCGGTCGTCCGCCAGGAGGACGTCGAGGTTGGCGAGAGCGCGATCACGCTCATGGTCGACGTGCGGGCGGGCGACAACGTCCGGCCGGCGGGCGAGGTGATGCGCGCCGGGTCGGCCGTGCTGGCCGCGGGCGCCCGCCTCGGCCCGGCCGAGCTGGCGGCGATCGTCGCGGCGGGAGCCGGCAGCGTCCGCGTCGCCAGGCGCCCCCGCGTGGCGGTCCTCTGCACGGGCGACGAGCTAAGGGCGCCCGGGGAGCCGCTCGGGGAGGGCGAGATCCACAACTCAAACGCGCCGATGCTCCGCGGGCTCGCGGCGCTCGGGGGCGCCGAGCCGCTCCCCTCCGCCATCCTGCCGGACGATCGCGCCGTCACCGAGGCGGGGCTGGCGGCGGCGCTCGAGGCCGCCGACGTGGTCCTGGTCTCCGGCGGGGTGTCGGTCGGGCCGCACGATCACGTCAAGCCCGCGCTCGCCGCGCTCGGCGTTCGCCAGGTCTTCTGGGGGGTGGCGCTCCAGCCGGGAAAGCCGACCTGGTTCGGGGCGCGCGGGGATGCGCTGGTGTTCGGGCTGCCGGGCAACCCGGTCTCGGCGGCGGTCACCTACGCCCTGTTCGCGGCGCCGGCGCTGGCCGCCCTGCAGGGGGCCGCTCAGCCGCTGCCCCCACGGAGGACCGTCCACTTGGGCGCGCAGGTGCGCCGAAACCCGGCGCGAGAGCAGGCGCTCCGCGTCAGGCTGGAGCACGGGCCGGAGGGCGAGCTCGCCTTTCCCAACGGCCCGCAGGCCTCCCACCACATCACCTCGCTGCTCGGCGCCGACGCGCTCGCCCTGATTCCGCGCGGGGAGGGGACGCTCCAGCCGGGCCAGCCGGTGGCGATCGAGCCGACGGCGTGGTCATGAGGATGCGGGCGCCCACGGGAGCTCTCGCGGCGTCGATCGCGATCGCCGGCCTGCTCGTCGTGCGCCGCCGCCGCCGCCGGGCGCTGCCCGCCCAGGCGGTGATCGTCTCCCCGCCGCAGTCGACCGTGGTGGCACGCGACGGAGCGGTTCGCTCGGTCCAGTCAGCCGAGCTGACCTTGCCCCGCGCGGCGCTCGACCGCCTGTGGACGCCGGAGAACCTCGAGAACCTCGCCCGCACCTACTGGCGCTTCCTCTCCCTGGTCACGCTGGGCGTGATCCGGGTCGTCTACGGCGACGACGAGCGGCGCGTCGTCCTGCTCGCCCGCCCGCTGACCCTCCTGCGCTTCTCCGCCCCCGAGTACCTGATCGAGTCCGGCCACGGGAAGGTCACCTGGCGGATCCAGGACGGGCTGCTGGTCGCCCGTCGCGGCCGGGGCTGCGGCTTTCTCGCCATCGACGTGCGCCGGCTCGACGGCGGCCGGGAGCCCGGTCGCGCGCGGGTGCTCATCGAGGTCGAGGTCGCCAACTTCTATCCCGCCATCGCCGCGGGGTTCAGCACCCCCGTCTACGAGGCGACCCAGTCCTCGATCCACGTGCTCGTGACCCACGCCTTCCTGCGCTCCCTGGCCAGGCTGCGCCTGGCGCGGTCGAAGGTGGGGCGGCTGCGCGCGCTGGCCGCCGAGGTGCGGGGCCGCGGCGGGCCTCAGCCGTAGCGCACGCCGGTCAGCGCCCGCAGCTTGCTGCGGTCATGCCGCGCCGCGATCCGGCGAACCGTGCCCGAGCGGGAGCGCATCACCAGCGACTCGGTGGTGGCGCCGCGGCCGCCCTGGTAGCGGACCCCCTGCAGGACGTCCCCATCGGTCACGCCGGTGGCCGAGAAGAACACGTCGTCGCCCGACACCAGCTCGTCGGCGCTCAGCACCCGATCCAGGTCGTAGCCGGCGTCCAGCGCCGCCCGGCGCTCGGCGTCGTCGCGCGGCCACAGGCGGCCCAGCAGCTGGCCTCCGATGCACTTGATCGCGGCGGCCGAGATGACACCCTCCGGGGTGCCGCCGATTCCCCACAGCAGGTCGACCGGCGAGTTCTCGGAGACCGCGAGCATGGCCGCCGAGACATCGCCGTCCAGGATCAGCCGCACCCGGGCGCCGGCCTCGCGCACCGCGGCCATCGCGTCGTGGTGGCGCTCCCGGTCGAGCATCACGACCATCACGTCGCGGATATCGATCTGCTTGCGCTCGGCGATCAGGGCCAGCGTCTCGGGCAGCGGGCGGTCGAGGTCGAGCAAATCGGCGATCTCGGGGCCACCGGCCATCTTCTCCATGTACACGCACGGTCCGGGATCGAACATCGTGCCCCGCTCGGCCAGCGCGATGACCGAGATCGCGCTCGGCATCCCCAGCGCGGTGAGCCGGGTGCCCTCCAGCGGGTCGACCGCCACGTCCACCGGCGGCGGGTTGCCGTCGCCGATCGCCTCGCCGTTGTAGAGCATCGGCGCCTCGTCCTTCTCCCCCTCGCCGATCACCACCACGCCGTCCATCGAGACCGAGTCGAGCACGTGGCGCATCGCGTCGACCGCCGCCTGGTCGGCGCCCTCCTTGTCCCCGCGCCCAACCATGCGCGCCGCGGCGAGCGCCGCCGCCTCGGTGACCCGCACCAGCTCGAGGGCCAGGTTGCGGTCTGGCCTGGTGTGTGTCTCGGGCCCGCTCACAGGACTCCGGGGGGCTTGCGCCGGGGGGCGCCCTCCTGCGAGCGCCACATCGAGCCGATCAGGATCAGGACGCCGCCGGCCAGCGCCACCCACCAGCCGAAGGCAAGCGAGATCTCCTCGCCCGGCGAGCCGGGCCTGTCGATCACCCCCCTGAACAGCACCAGGATGAGGACAACGACCGCCACCACCGCCGTGAGCTCGCCGCGGGGCCAGGCCAGGGCGTGACCGCGCACGATGATCCAGGCGAGGATCACGGGCGCCACCGCGCCGAGCAGGAAGATGAAGCGCATCACGGCGAGCGAGCTCCAGCCGCTGCACGTGGTGTCGGGGCCGTGACAGCCGTTGAGCCGCGCGTACTGGTTGTGGAGGTGATACCAGGCGAGGATCAGCGAGATGCCGAGCACGATCCCGCCCACGGTGGCGATGATCTCCCCTCGGTTGAGCGCCCTGAGATCCACGTCAGGCCGGAGCGTAACCGTTTTGGGACGCCCCGGAGTCGCTTGATAGCGTCGGCCGGCGTTGGAGTTCCGAGAGCTCTTCCCCGAGTCGCGCGCGGTCCGCGTGCCCGACCTCCTGGCCACGGTCGAGCCGACCCCCGACCGCCCAGCCGACCGACCGTACGTGATCGTGAACTTCATCTCCAGCGCGGACGGGCGCGCCACCTTCCACGGCCGGTCCGGCCCGCTGGGCGATGAGGGGGACCGGGCGCTGTTCCACGGGCTCCGGGAGCGCGTGGACGCGGTGCTGGTCGGCACCGGCACGCTTCGCGCCGAGCGCTACGGCCGGATCCTCTCTCGGCCCGAGCGGCGCGAGCGCCGGGTGGCGAGCGGCCGCACGCCCGAGCCGCTGGCCTGCGTGGTCACGCGCACGGGCGACGTGCCGCGCGACATCCCGCTGTTCGCCGAGCCGCAGGCCCGGATCGTCCTGTTCGCCGCCCGCGAGGTGAGCCTCGCCGGCGTCGGCGCCGCCGTCCAGGTGGTGAGGCTCGAGCCGGGCGAGATGACACTCACCACGGTGCTGCGGCGTCTGCGCGCCGATCACGGCGTCGAGATGCTCCTGTGCGAGGGCGGGCCGACGCTGTTCGCCTCGCTCTTGCGCGAGCGACTGGTGGACGAGCTGTTCCTCACGCTGGCGCCGAGGCTGACGGGCGGCGGGGAGGGCCTGCCGATCACGCGCGGCCCGGAGCTGCCAGATCTCGTCCCGCTGAGGACGATCTGGCTGCTGGAGCGCGCGGGAAGCCTCTACCTCCGCTACGGGCTGGGACAATCGTGAGGGTGAGCGGAGCCACCGCGCAGGCGATCTGCGACCTGACCGAGGCGCGCGAACGGACGCTGGCGCTGGTGGCGGGCCTCTCCGAGGATGACCTCGAACGGGTCCACTCGCCGCTCATGAGCCCCCTGGCCTGGGACCTCGGCCACATCGCGGCCTTCGAGGACCTGTGGCTCGTGCACCGCTACGGCGGGCGCCCCCTGCTGCGCCCGGAGCTGATGGACGTCTACGACGCGATGGAGACGCCGCGCGCCCGGCGGGGCGAGCTTCCGTTCCTGGGCGCGCAAGAGGCGCGCGAGTATCTGGACAGCGTGCGCGCGCGGACGCTCGCGGTGGTCGGCGAGCGCGGCGTGGGCGACGGCCTGCTGCACGAGATGGTCCTGCGCCACGAGCACCAGCACAACGAGACGATGCTCCAGACGCTGGAGCTGGCCCGGCTCGACGGATGCCGACCGCCATTTGGCGGGCCGACCCGGCCGAGCGCCCCGCCCGATGGCCACACCGAGCTGTTGCCCGAGGGCCACACCGGGCTCGAGCTGGTCGAGGTTCCCGCGGGCCCGTGCCTGATCGGCGCGGGCGCGGACGGCTTTGCCTACGACAACGAGCGCCCTCGCCACCGCACCGACATCCGCGCGTACCTGATCGGGCGCACCCCGATCACCAACGCCACCTACCTGACCTTCGTCGAGGGGGGAGGCTACGAGCGGCGCGAGTGGTGGTCCGACGAGGGGTGGGCGTGGAAGGAGCAGTACGACATCACGCGACCCGGCGGCTGGACGGAGGACCACGCCGGCGAGTGGCGGCTCGGCCATCTGGGCCCGCTCGATCCCGCCCGGCCGGTGGTCCACGTGTCGTGGTTCGAGGCCGACGCCTTCGCGCGCGCCCACGGCGCCCGCCTGCCCACCGAGGCGGAGTGGGAGAAGGCGGCGCGCTGGGACCACGAGCACGGGCGGGCGCTCGCCTTCCCCTGGGGAAACGAGCCGGCGACGCCGGGCATCCACGCCAACGTCGACCAGCTCGAGCTGGGCACCGCGCCGGTGGGCGTCCATGACCGGGGGGCTTCGCCGTGCGGCTGCCTGGGGATGATCGGTGACGTGTGGGAGTGGACCTCCAGCGAGTTCGACGGCTACCCCGGCTTCCGCCCTCATCCCTATCCCGAGTACTCGCAGCCGTTCTTCGCCTCCGGCTACCGCGTGCTGCGCGGGGGCTCCTGGGCCACCCGGGCGCGGGTCGCCACCCCGACCTTTCGCAACTGGGATCACCCCCAGCGGCGCCAGATCTTCTCCGGGATCCGGATCGCGAGGGACCCGTGAGGCAGCTGCTGGACTCCGGCGCGGTGCGGCTCAGCTCCTGTCTCTCGCGGGCCGACCAGCGCTGCCTGGCCGACGACGTGCTCGACGGGCTGACCCGGCCGTTCAAGGAGCTTCCCCCCAAGCACTTCTACGACGCGCGCGGGTCCGAGCTGTTTGAGCGCATCTGCGAGCTGCCCGAGTACTACCCCACGCGCGCCGAGCGAGAGATCCTCGCCCGTCACGCCGACGAGATCGTCGCCGCCAGCGCGGCCGGGGAGCTCGTCGAGCTCGGATCGGGCTCCCCCGAGAAGGCCCGGATCCTGCTGGAGGCCATGGCGGACGCCGGGAGCCTGCGCCGCTACGTGCCGGTCGACGTCTCCGAGCAGGCGCTGCGGGCGGCGGCCGACGAGCTGGTGGCCGATTATCCCGGGCTGGAGGTCCACGGGCTCCTCGCCGACTTCGAGCGCCATCTCGCGAGCGTGCCCGAGGGCGACGGCGTGCCCCGTCTGATCGCGCTGCTGGGCGGGACGATCGGCAACTTCCCCCCCGGCAGCCGACGCCGGCTGCTGCGCGAGATCCGCTCGCTGCTCGGCGAGGACGACCACCTGCTGCTGGGCACCGACCTGGTCAAGGACCCGGCGGTCCTCGAGGCCGCCTACAACGACTCCAGCGGGGTCACTGCCGAGTTCAACCGCAACGTGCTGGCCGTGATCAACCGCGAGCTGGACGGCGACTTCGATCTGAGCTCCTTTGAGCACGTCGCGTTCTTCGACCCCCGCCACGAGTGGATCGAGATGCGCCTGCGCGCGAGCTCTCCCCAGACCGTCCACATCCGCCGGTTGGGCCTCGAGGTGAGGTTCGAGTCCGGCGAGGAGCTGCGCACGGAGATCAGCGCCAAGTTCACCCGCTCACGCGTCCAGGAGGACTTCGGGGCGGCGGGGCTTGAGCTGGAGCGGTGGCTCACCGACCCCGAGCAGCGCTTCGCGCTGTCGCTGGCCCGGCGCCGGTAGCGTTCCCACCATGGATGTCAAGGGCACCGGCGCGCTCGTGGTCGGCGGGGCATCGGGGCTCGGCGAGGCGACCGTGCGGCGGTTGCACGCCGATGGCGCCGCCGTGGTGATCGCCGACATCGGGGAGGAGCGCGGAGGAGATCTGGCGCGGGAGCTTGGCCCCGGCGCGCGGTTCGTGCGCGCCGACGTGACCGATCCCGACTCGGTCCAGCTGGCGGTACAGGCGGCCGCCGAGCTGCCGGGCGGCCTGCGGATCAGCGTGTGCTGCGCCGGGATCGGCTGGGCCGAGAGGACCGCCGGGCGACGCGGCCCGCACGCGCTCGAGCCGTTTCAGACCGTGATCGCGGTCAACCTGGTTGGCACCTTCAACGTCCTGCGGCTGGCCGCCGCCGCGATGGTCGCCCAGGAGGCGCTGCCCACCGGCGAGCGCGGCGTGTGCGTCAACACCGCGTCGATCGCCGCCTTCGACGGCCAGATCGGCCAGGTCGCCTACGCGGCCTCCAAGGGGGGGATCGTGGGCATGACGCTGCCGGCGGCGCGCGATTTGGCGGTGGCCGGCGTGCGCGTGTGCACGATCGCGCCCGGCACCTTCGACACGCCGCTGCTCGGCGCCCTCCCCGAGGAGAGCCGGCGGGCGCTGGCCGCGGCCATCCCGTTCCCCGCGCGTCTCGGCCGGCCGGAGGAATTCGCCTCCCTGGTGGCGTACATAGCGAGCAACGAAATGCTCAACGGCGAGACGATCCGGCTGGACGGGGCGCTCCGGATGGCGCCCAGGTAACCGCGTCCGGGTGCGCGCGCCGCCGCTCGCGTCCCGCGCCCTCGGCGGTCGTGTCCCCGCGCCCTGGGCGGTCGCGCGCCGTGCCGGGCCGCTCGCCCCGACCTCCCCCCAAAATGCCCAAAAGTGGTAAAAGACCCCTGGACTCTGTCGGTACCCTTGCGTGCGGGGCAAGGTCCCCACGGCGCGGAGGCTGGGTGACGTGGACGGGCTCGATCGAGGAGATGTCGGGGGACGCGCGGGGAGCGATGGTCCGCTGCTGGCCGAGGCCGAGCGGGTGGCCGCCGTGGGGAGCTTCTCGCGCGAGCTGGGGAGCGGTCGGATGACGTTCTCCTCGGGCTTCCGGCGCATCTTCGCCGCGCCCGCCGATCGCGAGCTGAGCCGCGACGTGGTGCTGGAGCGCGTCCACCCCGAGGACCGCGAGCTGCTGGAGCGGGCGGTCCTGTCCGCCGAGCGCTCCGGGGAGCCCTACAGCCTCGAGCTGCGGATCCGCCGCTTCGACGGCCGGCAGCGGACGATCCGCGCCCGCGGCATGCGGGTGACCGACCCCGACGACGAGCTGGGGCGCCTGGTCGGGACGGTGCAGGACATCACCGAGGAGGCCGAGGAGCGCGCGGTGCGCGACCTGCTCAGCTACGTCGTGGATTCCTCCGACGACGCGATCCTCACCGCGTCGGCCGACGGCACGATCACGAGCTGGAACCGCGGCGCCGAGCGCCTCTACGGCCACCCGGCCGACGAGGCCATCGGCGCGCAGGCCTCGGTCGTCGAGCCGCCCGGCCGCGAGGGCGAGCAGCGCGAGATCCTCCGCCGGGTCCTCTCGGGAGAGTCGATCGACCACCTGGAGACCGAGCACCTGCGCCGGGACGGAACGCAGATCAACGTCTCGCTCACCGTCTCCCCGGTCCGCGACAACAGCGGGCGGATCGTCTCGGCGGCGGTGATCGCCCGCGACATCACCGAGCGCGTCGGCTACGAGATGCGGCTGCGTCACCTGGCGGACCACGACCAGCTCACCGGGCTGGTCAACCGCCGGCGCTTCGACGAGGAGCTCAAGCGCGAGCTGGCGCGGGCCGGGCGGCACGCGACGACCGGCGCGCTGATCAGCCTCGATGTCGACAACTTCAAGCAGATCAACGACTCGACCGGTCACGCCGCCGGCGACGCGGTGCTGGTGGAGGTGGCGAGCGTCCTCACCCACCGTTTCCGCTCCACCGACGTGGTCGCCCGGTTGGGCGGCGACGAATTCGCCGTCCTCCTGGTCGACGTCTCGCCGGAGGATGCCCGGCATGCTGCCGAGGACCTGCGCGAGGCGGTCGCCGCATCCCGCCCCGCCTTCGGCGGCAAGCCGTTGCGCGTGACCGCGAGCATCGGCGTCGCGCCGTTTGACTCCGACGACGTCACCTCGGCCGAGCTGTTGGTCAACGCCGATCTGGCCATGTACGCGGCCAAGGATGCGGGCCGCAACCGCGTCGTCCTCTACTCGCCCACCCAGGCCCGCCACGCCCGCACGCTGGCCCGCCAGCCGTGGTCGGATCGCATCCGCGAGGCGCTTGAGCAGGACAACTTCGTCCTCTACCTGCAGCCGATCATCGACCTCTCCAGCGGCCGGGTCAGCCACGGCGAGCTGCTTTTGCGCATGCGCGACCGCAATGGCCGGATGATCGCCCCCGGCGCCTTCCTGCCCACCGCCGAGCGTCTGGGACTGATCCATCAGATCGACCGCTGGGTGGTGCAGCACGCGATCGGGCTGATCGCCCGCTCCGGCGAGGACGACCTCCCCCCGGTGGGAATCAACCTCTCCGGGGACACGGTGGTGGGCGACCCGCAGATGCTCGCGCTGATCGAGCGGGAGCTGGCCCGCCACGCGGTCGATCCCGACCGGCTGATCTTCGAGGTCACCGAGACCGCGGCGATCGCCAACATGCGCGACGCCTCGAGCTTCGCCCGCGACCTCACCGAGCTCGGCTGCAGCCTCGCCCTGGACGACTTCGGGACCGGCTTTGCCTCCTTCAACTACCTCAAGCACCTTCCGGTGCGCTTCGTCAAGCTCGACGGCGAGTTCATCCAGAACCTGCCGCGCTCGGAGATCGACGAGCACATGGTGCGGGCGATCGTCGCGCTCGCGCAGGGCCTCGGGATCAAGACGGTCGCGGAATGGGTGAGCGACGATGAGACGATTCGCCTCCTGCGCGCGAACGCGGTCGACTACGCGCAGGGATTCCACGTCGGGCGGCCGGCGCCCGTCGGCCTCCTCACCACGGCGTAGGCTCAGCCGACGGGGCGGGCGACCGCCTCGGCCATGAACACCGTGAAGCGCTCGGCCGGCATCGGCCGCGCGAAGTGAAAGCCCTGCGCGTAGGGGCAGCCCATCGCACGCAGCGCGTCGGCCTGCACCCCGTTCTCGACCCCCTCGGCCACCACCGCGATCTCCAGCGCGCGGGCGATCGTGACGATCCCGGCGACGATCGCGGTGTCCTGGCGGTCCTGACCCAGGCCGGCGATGAACGAGCGGTCGATCTTGACCGCGTCGATCGGGAAGCGCTTGAGGTAGCTGAGCGAGGAGTAGCCGGTGCCGAAATCGTCAAGGACGAGCTGGACCCCAAGGTCCTTGAGCGCCCTGAGCGTCTCGTCGGGTGACTCTGCGTGCTCCAGCAGGGCGCTCTCGGTGATCTCGAGCTGGATCCGCGCCGGGTTGGCGCCGGTCAGCTCGAGCGCCTCGCGGACCACCCGCGGGATCCCGGCCTGGGCGACCTGGCGGGCGGAGAGGTTGAGCGAGACGCTCACCGTCAGCTCGGGGAACGTGCCCTGCCATGCCGCGCAGTCGGCGAAGGCGCGGTCGATCACCCACTTGCCCAGCGGCAGGATCACGTTGCTCTCCTCGGCCAGCGGAATGAACTCGCTGGGCAGGAGCAGCCCGCGCTCGGGATGCTCCCAGCGCACGAGCGCCTCCGCCCCCACCAGCCGGCCGTCCCCGAGCGCCACCAGCGGCTGGTAGTAGAGGCGCAGCTGGTCCTGCTCCACCGCCTCGCGCAGCTCGCGCTCGGCGGCCACGCGGCGCATCAGCCGCGCGCGCAGCTGGCTGTCGTGGATCTCGTAGCGGTTTCCGCCCTGGGACTTGGCGAGGTGCATCGCGGCCTCGGCGTCCTGGAGAACCTGGTCGGCCGTCGCCCGGGCACCGTCCACGACCACGATCCCCACGCTCGCCACCACCAGCAACGAGACGCCATCCACGGACAGCGGCCGGCTCAGCGAGCCGAGAATCCGGTCGGCGACGCTGATCGCGCCCGCCTCGTCGGCCAGCGCCTCGCACACCACCACCAGCGTCTCGTCGCCCACGCTGGCCACCGTGTCGCCCGGCCGCAGCTCCCGCAGCAGCCGCGGCGCCAGCTGGGCCAGCAGCCGGGCATGGATGTCGGGGGGAGCCGCCTGCTCGGAGGGGGCGAGCGCGTCGAGCCCCACGCACAGCACCGCCAGGCGGGATCCCGGCCGCTGCGCGCGGGTCAGGGCATGGTCCAGGCGGTCGGCGAGCAGCGCCCTTCCGGGCAGGCCGCCCGAGACATCGCGCAGCTCGGGGAGCTCGTGAGGGGACATGGTAGGTCGGGGCTGAACCTCGAGTTCAGTATCGGCTGGCCGGCCAGCCGGGCTTTAGGCGCGGTTCGCGCGCGCCCCCGGCGCGCCCCCTACGGCCCGGGCGCACCCGCGCGCGCCCCCGCGGGCTACGCCAGGCGCTCGATCAGCATCGCCTGGCCCATCCCGCCGGCCACGCACATCGACTCGATGCCATAGGTCCCGTCCAGCGCCTGCAGCCCGTTGATCAGCGTGGTCATGATCCGGGCGCCGGTCATCCCGAACGGGTGCCCGAGCGCGATCGCCCCGCCGAACGGGTTGAGCTTCTCCTCCGGGATCCCGAGCTCCTCCTTGCAGGGCACGATCTGGGCGGCGAACGCCTCGTTGATCTCGACGATGTCGATGTCGTCGATCGTGAACCCGCTGCGCTTGAGCAGCGCCTGGATCGCCGGGATCGGACCGAGGCCCATGATCTCGGGCCGGATGGCCGCCACCGTCGAGGCCAGGATGCGCGCCTTGGGCCGCACGCCGAGCCGCCTGGCCTTCTCGTCGGACATGATCAGCACCGCGGCGGCGCCGTCGTTGAGCGGGCAGGCGTTGCCCGCCGTCACGGTGCCGTCCGGCTTGAAGGCCGGCTTCAGCTGGGCCAGGACCTCCATCGTCGTGCCCGGGCGCGGGCCGTCGTCGCGGGTGACCACCGCGTCCGGCACCTCGATCTCGTTGCCCTCTTTGTCGAGGTCCTTGTGGGCCGGCACCGGGACGGGCACGATCTCGGCGTCGAAGTGGCCGGAGTCACGGGCCTGCACCGCGCGGCTCTGCGAGATCACCGCCCACTCGTCCTGTTGCTCGCGCGTGACGTGGCAGCGCTGCGCGACGTTCTCCGCCGTCAGCCCCATCGGGATGTAGACGTCGTAGACCGACCCCTCCGAGCCGTTGAGCCGGGGGTGCTTGGCCTCCTCCATCATCCCGGCGCCCAGGCCGGCGCGGGACACCGCCTCGACCCCGGCGGCGATGTACTGCTCCCCCTCGCCGGCCCTGATCGCGTGGAAGGCCATCCGGATCGTCTGCAGCGAGGAGGCGCAGAAGCGGTTGACCGTGCAGGCCGGCACGTGATGGTCGATCCCCGCCAGCAGCGAGGCGTTGCGCCCGATGTTGTAGCCCTGCTCCCCCACGCTCGAGGCCGCTCCCATCATCACATCGACGGTCTCGGAGAAGTCGACCTCGGGGTTGCGCTCCCGGAGCGCCCGCAGGGGGATGGCGGCCAGCTCGTCGGCGCGGACGGTCTTCAGCGACCCTTTCACGGCGCGGCCGATGGGGGTTCGGATGGCGTCGACGATCACGGCTTCGGGCATCTGGCCTCCTGTGTCTGGGTCGCGGCAGCCGCCGCTTGCGCGGCCGGGGGCTGGATCCTACGCGAGCCGCTTGCCGGTCAGCTCCGCGTGGGCGGCCACCTCCCGCGCGTAGGCGGCGAAGTCGGCCGCGGCCAGCTGCTGGGGCCCGTCGCAGAGCGCGTTCTCCGGATCGGGGGCGACCTCGACCAGGAGCCCGTCCGCCCCGACGGCGGCGGCGGCGCGCGACAGCGGCCCCACCAGCCGGCGGTCGCCCGCGGCGTGGCTGGGATCGACGATCACGGGCAGGTGGGTGTGCAGCTTCAGCCACGGGACCGCGCTGAGGTCCAGCGTGAAGCGGGTGGCGCTCTCGAACGTGCGGATCCCGCGCTCGCACAGGATGACCGCCGCGTTGCCCTCCTTGAGCACGTAGTCGGCCGCCATCAGCAGCTCCTCCACGGTCGAGGACAGGCCGCGCTTGATCAGCACCGGCTTGCCCAGCTTGCCCGCGACCTCCAGCAGCGCGTAGTTCTGCATGTTGCGCGCCCCGATCTGGATCACGTCGGCGCACTCCGCGACCAGCTCGGCGTTCTGGGCGTCGAGCAGCTCGGTGACGATCGGCAGGCCGGTCTGCGCCCGCGCCTCGATCAGGATCTCGAGCGCCGCCCCGCCCAGCCCCTTGAAGGCGAACGGCGAGGTGCGCGGCTTGAACGCGCCGCCGCGGAGCATCGACGCGCCGGCGTCGGCCACCGCGCGCGCCACCGCCAGCGTCTGCTCGCGCGACTCGACCGTGCACGGCCCGGCGATCAGGCAGAAGGTCTCCCCCCCGCCCACCGAGCGCCCGGCGATCTGGAGCACGGTGGGCTCGTGCTGGCCCAGCTCGAGCGAGGCCAGCTTGTACGGACGCGAGATCGGGACCACGCGGTCGACGCCGGGCATCCCCTCCAGACCGAGCTCGGCCACCCCCTCGGGATCGCCGATGGCGCCGATGGCGGTCGTCAGCTCCCCGGGCATGACCAGGACGTGGAGGTGGCCGAGTGACTCCAGGCGCCGCTTGACCGCCTCGATCTCCTCGGGCCGGGCGCCCGGTGTCATCACGATCATCACGGCCTCGCCCTCCCGGGCCGCCTACAGGCCGAGGCCGCGCACCCCGGGCTCGTCCCACCCCAGGTGGTGGGCCAGCTCGTGGCGCACCACCCGCGTGACCTGGGCCCGCAGCAGCTCGGGGTCGTGGCCGAAGTCGCGCAGCAGCGTGTCGCGGAAGATCACGATCCGCTCGTGGAAGTGGTCCTGGGCGATCGTGTCGCCCTGGTAGAGCCCGTAGGCGTGGTGGCGCCGGCCCCCGTCGGAGACCACGATCGCCACGTGCTCGAGCGCGCGGTGGAACTCGAGCGGCAGCTCGTCGACCGCCGCCCGCACGAGCGCCTTGAAGTCCTCCTCGTCGTGGGGGTCGAAGAGGTCGTCGTCGTCGCCCTCGCCGCCCGCCGGCCCGTCCTCCTCCTCGCCCCAGGACTCCTCCGCGGCCAGCCGCTCGGCCCGCTCGACGATCGCGTCGAAGTCGATCTCCGACTCGGGGTCGCGCCAGCCGGCCAGGCGGATCATCACCAGCACGGCGGCGCCGCCCACGATCACCGCCCCCAGCCCGAACACGGCGATGCCCTCCAGCAGGCGCAGGCCCCAGGGGCCCTCCGAGCCGGCGAACAGGCTCACCACGCCGAGCCCGCACAGCAGCGCCACGGCCGCCGAGACGGCGATGCGGCGCGTGGGCGGCAGCGAGCTGAACACGGCTACCTCATCGTCCGGGCGATCACCAGCCGCTGGATCTCGTTGGTGCCCTCGTAGATCTGCGTGATCTTGGCGTCGCGCATCATCCGCTCCACCGGGTAGTCCCTCACGTAGCCGTATCCGCCCAGCACCTGGACGGCCTCCACGGTCACCCGCATCGCCACATCCGAGCAGAACAGCTTGGCCATCGCCGAGTACTTGCCGATGTCCGGCGCGCCGCGGTCGACCTTGGCCGCCGCCTGGTAGAGCAGCTCCCGCGCCGCCGCGCACTGGGTCTCCATGTCGGCCAGCTTGAACTGGATGGCCTGGAAGGCGCCGATCGGCTGGCCGAACTGACGGCGCTCGCGCGCGTAGGCGGCCGCGTAGTCGGTCGCCCCCTGGGCGATCCCGAGCGCCTGGGCGGCGACCCCGAGGCGCGAGCGGTCGAGCGTGGCCATCGCCACCTTGAATCCCTCGCCGGGAGCGCCGATCAGGTTCTCCTCGGGCACGCGCACGTGGTCGAAGATCGGCTGGCCGGTGGGCGAGCCCCGGATCCCCAGCTTGTGCTCGAGCCGGCCGATGCTGAAGCCCGGGCGGTCGGCCTCGACGATGAACGCGCCGATCCCGTGCGAGTGGCCCGCCTGCGGGTCGGTGACCGCGAAGACGACGTAGAAGTCGGCGATGCCCAGGTTGGTGATCCAGTTCTTGGTCCCGTCGATCACCCACTCCCCGTCCTCGTGGCGGGCGCGGGTGCGCATCCCCCCGGGGTCCGAGCCCGCGTCGGGCTCGGAGAGCGCGAACGCGGGGGACCATTCGCCCGTGGCGCAGCGGGGCAGGAAGCGCTGCTTCTGCTCCTCGGTGCCGAACAGCTTGATCGGGAGCGTGCCGAGCTCGTGCACCATCAGGATCAGGGCGGTCGAAGCGCACGCTTTGGCGATCTCCTCGATCGCCATGTTGAGCATCAGCGCCCCGGTGCCCGTGCCGCCGTACTCGGTCTCGAAGGGGAGCCCGAGCACGTCGTGCTCGGCCAGCAGCGCCCGCAGGTCGTGCGGGTACTCGGCCCGCTCGTCGATCTCCGCCGCGCGCGGCGCGATCCGCTCCTGCGCGATCCGCCTGATCGTGTCGCGGAAGTCCAGGTGCTCCTGGGGGATCGTGTAGAGCTCGGCCAGGGCGGACATCCTGGGCTGATCGTACTCGGGCCCGTGGGCTAGCCTGGGGGCCGTGGACCGTGACTGGACCCCCCGGGAGGTGGCCGAGCTGCTCGAGCGCGAGGACATCCAGCTGGTGGACGTGCGCGAGCCGGCCGAGTGGGAGGCGGGGCGGATCGCCGGCGCCGTGCACATCCCGCTGGGTGAGCTCGGGCAGCGGGCCCGCGCGCTGGACCCCGCGCGGCCGATCGTGTTCTACTGCCGCAGCGGGGGACGCTCGGCGATGGCCACCGAGGCCTTCGCGAGCGCCGGCTACGACGCGCGCAACATGAGCGGCGGGATGGTCCAGTGGCACGCCAGCGGGCTTCCGATCGAGCCCGACGGCGGATACGTGGCCTGAGCTGCGTGGTGGCCTGAGCCAGGCGGTCGCCCGGGCTAGGCCACCGTCCAGGTGTCGCCGCGCAGCAGCAGCTCGGCCAGCTCCTCCTCGGAGGCGGGCTCGGGCGCGACCTCCGCGGCGCGGCCGTAGACGGCGCGCTCCACCTGTCGGAAGATGCCGATCGGCGTCGGCCCCGTGGGGTCCTCCGCCAGCCGGGCCAGCGAGAAGGCGAGGCTGGGGTCGCGGCGGTGCGGATCGTGCACGATCAGGGCGTCCTCGCCGACCGCCGCCACGTCCACGATCTCCAGGCCGCCGTCGGCCGCCCGGGCCACGCCGCGTTCGCCGTCGACCCCGAAGCGAATGCGCTGGCCGGCCTCCAGGCGGATCTGGTTGGCGTCCCTCGTCTCCTTCTCGGTCAGCGCCGAGAAGGCGCCGTCGTTGAACACGGGGCAGTTCTGGTAGATCTCGACCAGCGCCGCCCCCTCGTGCCGCGCCGCGGCCCGCAGGACCTCGGCCACGTGGCGCTTGTCGCGGTCGATCGTCCGCGCGACGAACGTGGCCTCGGCGCCGAGCGCCAGCGACACCGGGTTGAACGGCTGGTCGGCGACCCCGAACGGCGTCGACTTGGTGATCTTGCCCAGCTCCGAGGTCGGGGAGGCCTGTCCCTTGGTCAGCCCGTAGATCTGGTTGTTGAAGAGCAGGATCTTGATCGGCACGTTGCGGCGCAGGGCGTGGATGAGGTGGTTGCCGCCGATTGACAGCGAGTCGCCGTCGCCGGTGATCACCCAGATCGAGAGGTCCTCGCGCGTGGCGGCCAGGCCGGTGGCGATCGCCGGCGCCCGGCCGTGGATGCCGTGCATCCCGTAGGTGTTCATGTAGTAGGCGAAGCGCCCCGCGCACCCGATGCCGGTGATGAAGACGATCCGCTCCGGCGGGATGCCCAGCTCGGGCAAGAACTGCTGGACCCCGGCGAGCACCGCGTAGTCGCCGCACCCCGGGCACCAGCGCGTCTCCTGGTCGGACTGGAAGTCGGCCTTGGTCAGCCGCTCCGGGGCGCCGCCGTTGCCGTGGCCGTTGGCGGCGACGACGCTCATGGGCCCACCCGCTCGGAGATCGCCGTGAGGATCTCGCCGGCGTACAGGGGCAGCCCCTGAACCTTGCTCAGCGACTCGACGTCGACGAGGAACCTGGCGCGCAGGACCTGGGCCAGCTGACCGGTGTTCATCTCGGGCACCAGCACGCGCCGGTAGGAGCGCAGGACCTCGCCGGTGTTGGACGGCAGCGGGTTGAGGTGCCGCAGGTGCGCGGTGGCGACCTTGCAGCCGGCCTCGCGCGCCCGCCGGGCGCCGGCGCGGATCGCGCCCTCGCTCGACCCCCAGCCGAGCACGAGCAGCTCGGCGCCCTCCTGGCCGTCGACCTCCAGCGGCGGCACGTCCCGCTCGATCCCGGCGACCTTGGCGGCGCGCAGCTCGGTCATCCGCGCGTGGTTGGCGGGGTCGTAGGAGATGTTGCCGGTGAGGTCGGCCTTCTCCAGGCCGCCGATCCGGTGCTGGAGCCCCCTGGTGCCGGGGATCGCCCACGGCCGGGCGAGGCGCTCGTCGCGCGCGTAGGGGAGAAACGGCTCGCCGTCCTCCGGCTCGGTGGCGAAGTCCGCGTCGATCGCCGGCAGCTCCGCCACCGTCGGGATCAGCCAGGGCTCCGAGGAGGAGGCCAGGAAGGTGTCGGAGAGCACGATCACCGGGGTCCGGTAGCGCACCGCGATCCGCACCGCCTCGAGCGCCGCCTCGAAGCAGCCCGCCGGCGTGCTGGGCGCGATCACCGGCAGCGGCGACTCGCCGTGGCGGCCGTGCAGCGCGGTCAGCAGGTCGGATTGCTCGGTCTTGGTCGGCATCCCGGTGGAGGGACCGGCCCGTTGCACGTCGATCACGATCATCGGCAGCTCGAGCGCCACGGCCAGCCCGATCGTCTCGGCCTTGAGGTCGAGGCCGGGCCCGCTGGTCGCGGTCACCCCGAGCCGGCCCCCGAAGGCGGCGCCGAGGGCGATGCCCGCGGCGGCGATCTCGTCCTCGGCCTGGATCGTGCGCACGCCCAGGCGCTGGTGGCGCGAGAGCTCGTGCAGCAGCTCGGACGCCGGGGTGATCGGGTAACTGGCCAGCAGCAGCGGCAGCCGGCTGCGCACGCTGGCCGCGATCAGCCCGAGCGCCAGCGCGTTCGTGCCGTTGATGTTGCGGTAGGTACCGGGCCTGACGTCGGTGGCGGGCCGGACGCGGTACTGGACGTCGAGGAGCTCGGTCGTCTCGCCGAACGACCACCCGGCGTTGAAGGCGGCGAGGTTGGCCTCCAGCACCTGCGGCCGGGAGCCGAACTTCTGCTCCATCCACCGCTTGGTGACGTCGGTGGGACGGCCGTAGAGCCACGAGAGGACGCCGAGCGCGAAGAAGTTCTTGGCCCGCCCGGCGTCGCGGGTCGAGGCGTCCTCGATCCCCTCCACGGCGCGCGTCGTGAGCGTGGTCATCGGGATCCGGTGCACGCGGTAGCCCGACAGCGAGTCGTCCTCGAGCGGGTTGCGCTCGTAGCCCGCCTTCTCCAGGTTGCGCTTGGTGAAGGCGTCCTCGTTGACGATGATCGTGGCGCCGCGCTCGACCTCGGGCAGGTTGGATTTGAGCGCCGCCGGGTTCATCGCCACGAGCACGTTCGGAGCGTCGCCGGGGGTGAGGATGTCCCGCGAGGCGAAGTGGATCTGGAAGGCCGAGACGCCGGCCAGCGTGCCCGCGGGCGCCCGGATCTCGGCCGGGAAGTTCGGCAGCGTCGCCAGGTCGTTGCCGAGCACCGCGGTCGCGTCGGTGAACCGGCTGCCGGCCAGCTGCATGCCGTCGCCCGAGTCACCGGCGAACCGGATGACGACCCGCTCACGCTCCTCGATTGTCTTGCTCATCCGTTACGGCCCCTTGCTGCCGTGCGGCGCGGCTTACCTATTGTACGTGGCCGGTCGGCGGCAACCGGATGACGCGGCGGCCCAGCCACGTGGGGAGGCACGCTCGCGGGGGACGCCGCCGGCGCGCCGCTAGAGCTTTACGACGTTGACCGCCTTGGGGCCCTTGGGGCCCTGCTCCTCGTCGAAGGACACCTTGGCGCCCTCGGTGAGCGAGCGATAGCCGTCGGTGCTGATGTTGGAGTGGTGGACGAACAGGTCGCGACCGCCGTCGTCGGAGGCGATGAAGCCGAAGCCCTTCTCGTCGTTGAACCACTTCACGGTTCCGGTTGGCATGGTGGCTGGTCTCTCCTTGGTTCTGCTGCTACCGCGGAGGAACTCGAACGACACCACCGTGGCCCGCAACTGGTTTGCGCCGCCGGCCCGCTGCCGGCGACGATCTCTTCGGGGGGCACCGTAGCATGCTCCGGGGCCATGGAGGATCCCCTGCGCCTGGGCCGCCACGCCCGCCTGCCGCTCGCCGAGGTCGAGATAAGCACCTCGCGCTCCTCGGGCCCGGGCGGCCAGCACGCCAATGTCACCGCCTCGCGCGTGCGGGCGAGCTTCGACGTGCGGGCCTCCCGCGCGCTCAGCGAGGAGCAGAAGCGGCGGATCCTCGCCCGCCTCGGGCCGCGGGTCAGCGCCACCGCCCAGGACACGCGCAGCCAGGCGCGCAACCGCGAGCTGGCGCTGGAGCGACTTGCCCGCCGGCTCGAGTCGGCGCTCGCCCCGCGGCGCCCTCGCACGCCCACCAGCCCCACCCCGGCGTCGATCCGCCGCCGGCTGGAGGCCAAGCGCCGCCAGGCCGAGCGCAAGCGAGCGCGCAGGCCCCCGGCACGCGAGGAGCAGTAGCGCGCGCCCCTTGCGGCCGGGCGCGTCCTAGCTAGCCTCCTTCGCATGCGCTGGCTGGTGGACGGCATGAACGTGATCGGCACCCGGCCCGACAACTGGTGGCGGGACCGCGACGCCGCGATGGTCAGGCTCGTCGACCTGCTCGAACGATGGGCGGCCGCCGAGGGCGAGGAGGTGGCCGTGGTGTTCGAGCGCCCACCGCGGCCGCCGATCCGCTCCACCGTCGTCACGGTCCTCCACGCGCCCAGGCCCAAGCGCGACGCCGCCGACGACGAGATCATGCGGCTGCTCGCCGCCGACCCCGAGCCCTCGCAGGTGCGGGTCGTCACCTCGGACCGCTGGCTGGCCGATCGGGTGTGGGCGGCGGGGGCGAGCGTCGAGGGGTCCGAGTCCTTCCGGAGCCGGCTCGAGCAGGTTTAGCGGCTTCCTCTGCCTGCGAGAATCAAGCGATGCCAGACGAGGCGACCAGGCACGAGCGCAACGCGCGGGGAAGCCCTGAGCGCCAGAGCCCCCCGCCTCCCGGCTGGCGGATAACCGGGCCCGGGGGCCGCGCGCCCGCCGGCCCCGCGGGCAGGCCGCCCAGGCCGCCCACCGGCCGCTGGCTCGTGATCGCCCTCGTCCTCGGTCTGCTGGCCCTCAACCTGGTCCTCTCCTACGAGTACCAGAAGCCGGCCTCCCGGGTTCAGATCCCCTACAGCCCGACCTTCCTGGCCCAGGTGCGGGCGAACAACGTCAGTCAGATCTCCACCACCGGCGACTCGATCCAGGGCAACTTCCGCCGGGCCGTCAAGTACCCGCAGAACAGCGCCACTGCCACCCCCACCACGCTGTTCTCCACCCAGGTCCCGTCGTTTGCCAACAACACCCAGCTCTCCCAGCTGCTGGAGCAGCACAACGTCACGATCAACGCCCACCCGGCGAGCACCGGCCCGTCCCTGTGGTCCGAGCTGCTGTTCGGATTCGGCCCGACGATCCTGCTCGTGCTGCTGTTCGTGTTCCTCATGCGCCGGGCGGCCAGCGCCGGCGGCCCGGGCGGGCTGATGAGCTTCGGCCGCTCGCGCGCGCGAAGGGTGGAGGGCTCCGATCAGCGGGTCACCTTCGAGGACGTCGCCGGCATCGACGAGGCCAAGGAGGAGCTGACCGAGATCGTCGACTTCCTCAAGAACCCCCAGAAGTACGTCCGCCTGGGGGGAAAGATCCCGCGCGGCGTCCTGCTCTCCGGCCAGCCGGGAACCGGCAAGACGCTGCTGGCGCGGGCGGTGGCCGGCGAGGCGAACGTGCCGTTCTTCCAGATGTCGGCCTCCGAGTTCGTGGAGATGATCGTGGGCGTGGGGGCCTCGCGCGTGCGTGACCTGTTCGCGCAGGCCAAGGCGGCGGCCCCGGCGATCATCTTCATCGACGAGCTCGACGCGATCGGCCGCTCGCGCGCCGCCGGCGGGGCCAACATCTCCGGCGGCCACGACGAACGCGAGCAGACGCTCAACCAGATCCTCACCGAGATGGACGGCTTCGACCCCCGGCAGGGCGTGATCGTGCTCGGCGCCACCAACCGCCCCGAGATCCTCGACCCGGCGCTGCTGCGCCCGGGACGCTTCGACCGCCGCGTCTCCGTCCAGCCGCCCGACCGCGCCGGCCGCGAGGCGATCCTCCGCGTCCACACGCGCTCGGTGCCGCTGGACTCCGAGGTCGACCTGGGCGCGATCGCCTCCTCCACCCCGGGCATGGTGGGCGCCGATCTGGCCAACCTGGTCAACGAGGCCGCGCTGCTCGCCGCCCGGCGCAACCACGAGCGGGTGAGCTCCCAGGACTTCTCGGACTCGCTTGAGCGGATCGTGCTGGGGGCCGAGCGCAAGGTGATGCTCTCCGAGGAGGACCGCCGGCGCACCGCCTACCACGAGGCGGGTCACGCGATCGTGGGGATGCTCACCCCGGGCGCGGACCCGGTGCGCAAGGTGTCGATCATCCCTCGCGGCCAGTCGCTCGGCGTCACCTTCTCCGCCCCCGATGCCGACCGCTTCAACTTCGACCAGCGCTACCTGCTGGCCCAGATCCGCGTCGCCCTCGGGGGCCGGGTGGCCGAGGAGACGGTGTTCGGCGACATGACAACGGGCGCCGAGTCCGACATCCAGCACCTGACGGGGATCGCGCGCCGGATGGTGGGGCGCTGGGGGATGAGCGCGGCGATCGGCCCGATCGCCGTGATCCCGGCCGACGGCGCCGGCCCCCTGTGGCCCGGCACCCAGGAGACCTCGGAGACCACCCAGCGACTGCTCGACGAGGAGGTGCGCCGGATCGTGGAGACCGCCCACGCCGAGGTCACCGAGCTGCTGCGCGCCCACCGCGAGAACCTCGACGCGCTGGCCGCCGCGCTCTTGGAGCGCGAGACGCTCGACGAGGCCGACGCCTACGAGGCGGCCGGGCTGCCCCGGAACCCGCTGGCCCGCCAGCAGGAGCCGACCCCGAGCGTCGGCTAGAGCGTGGGTCGCTATCGGTTCGCGGGGCGGGTGAGCGGCGGAGATCCTCGGTCCTGATGGTCGTGACGGGCGGTGTGATGGTGGTCGTCGGGTCGCTTGCCGGC
>Ga0209810_1001686_pt1 | contig 31332 bp, 29 predicted proteins | sample Coa_R1_7_FD_187159 | JGI IMG/M metagenome (GOLD analysis project Ga0209810, IMG submission 187159) | Surface soil microbial communities from Centralia Pennsylvania, which are recovering from an underground coalmine fire - Coalmine... | ecosystem: Environmental > Terrestrial > Soil > Unclassified... | reverse complement strand
ATGAAGCTGATGAAGAAGAACAGAAAGGTCATCATCGCGGACGGGAAGTGGTAGAAAAAGATACGGAAGATGTCGCCCTGGTCCTTGTCGGCAGGAACGACAAACATGGCGACACGAAAGGCCTGGGTCAACATGCCCAGCGTAATCGCAACTCCAAGCCATCGAAGCAGCTTCATTTCTTGTCCTTGTCTTTTTAGTTTATCGCTGTGAAAGCGCTTTGCGCGCTTCGGCTTCGGCCAGCCAACCCCGGCGCAGTTTTGCCACCGGAATGCTGGACATATAGGGCTTGATGTCGAGAATGGGCGTGCCATCGAGCATGTCTACGCCGCGCACGTGCAAATTGGCATTTTCGCGCCGCAGTAACTCCACGACCGTAAGACCGATAGGATTCGGGCGGCGTGGCGACCGCGTGGCAAATACCCCGTGCGGGCGATTATCGAAGGGCGGTGAACCGAGCAGTTCGTAATCCTGAGAGCGGTCGAATTCCCAAATGATGAACAGGTGAGAAAGCCTTCGATGTCGGTCAGCCCGAGCTCAAATTCACGCAGAATACAAAGGACACCTTCGGCGTCGTGCTTCGCGTTCAGGCCCTTCGGGATTTCCGAAGTATGTCTATACGGGCTGCTTACATAGCCAATTGGTTTTGGGGTAAACATTGTGTCCAATGGTCCTTGCTCGGTGTTTTCACCTCAGTTTTATGCGGCTTTGTGCGCCGGCACAGGATGCTCCTTCAGCACAGGCGGATTTCTTTCGTAAACAGACAAGACTAGCGAATCACTGTGATGTGTGTCATATCGGGAATAAGGGCCAAAGAATCATCGGCTGAATTTTGACGCAGATGCGTCCATTTGATATAAAAACTTCAGGCAGAAATTGCCCCCACCGAGACACTCCTCAGTAGCTCAATGGCAGAGCATTCGGCTGTTAACCGAAGGGTTGTAGGTTCGAGTCCTACCTGAGGAGCCAATAAATCAAGCACTTACAGATTCCTCACCATCCAGCTTCGCCAAACTTCGCCAAATTACGTTTGGACTTTTAAGGTTTCTCCCCTTCAAGCCCAAATCCGCAACCGGCATCTTCCAGTTGCCGAGAACCGCTGAGGTACGCGAGTTCACGGCAGCCAAAACGCTCTGTTCGATGGTTTGAACGTATACGTCGGCTGTGGTCTTTATGCTCGCATGCCGCAACATTCCCTGAGCGTCCTTCAGTGTTCCATGCTGCTGCATGTCGGTTCCCAGCGTCCGCCGCATCACCTGAAACGTAACAAGCCGATCCGGAATTCCGAGCCTTCGAGAGACCGGGCGAATGCGCCACCGGAGGAAGTTCTTCCCCCACCTCGGCACTGCCTGGCCCTTCCGCTCCCCTCGCCCAAAGGTGGGAAACATTAGAGCCTCTGGTGAGGAATCCTTGGAGAGCTTCCGCCATGATTCAATCACGGGTCTAACTTGCTCCGGGACTGGGATCGGGGTTTTGCTCTGTTTCGTTTTCAGGCGGCCTTTGTAAAACTGTCCCTCGTAGGCCGTTCCGTAGGGCAAAAGAGCGTCGCCAGTCCAGGACTTCCATTGCAGTCCCATCACCTCGCTAGCTCTCGGCCCACAGAAGATTCCGATGCAGAGCAGGCAAAGATCGTGCAAGTCCTCAATAGCCCCAATGAGAGCGAGGATTTGTTCCCTCGTCATCACGGGCTTGTCCGCCATTTTTGCCTGAGGCATTGTCACGTCTTCTCCAGGGTTTTCAGTGATGAACTTATGCTTCTTTGCCATCCGAGTGATTGCCCGAATGTTAGAGAAGCAAGAACGAACGACTGAATCCGAATAGCCCCTATCAGCCATTTCGTTGAGAAAGATTTGAATCTGGAACGTATTCAGCTTCTTCAACGGCAGGTCCCCAAATTTCGTGACCAAATAGTGCTCAAGCTGGTAGGTGTTCGTCTTGCGGTATGCTGGGCTCCATTTGCCTTGTCGCATCGGAATGTAGCGTTCCTTCACAAACCAGCGGAACGTTACCGACTCATTGAAAGCAACAGCGGGCATTTCGGCGAGCATGCCGCATTCCTTCAAAATCTTGTCCCGTAACAGTTGCTCTGCCTTCCACTTCGGATTTCCCGCCTTGGGGCAGATTGCGACGTTGCGATACTTCCTGACCTCCTTCCCGTCGGCGTCCCGACCGTAGATGAGATATTTGCCATACCACATCTTCACCTTCTTCCCGCAAAGGTAGACGGTGCCTTGCTGGTATTTCATTGCCATTGCGTTCTCCGTATTCTGCTTCCGGTCCTGGTCGTGGAGAACAATTCCTTCATACACCACTACGTCGTCCGGGGAAAGAGCTCATGGTGTTTAGTTCCTGCATAAAGGCTTCAACGTCCCGTTTGCGATACCGCATCAGCAGGCCGAGCTTAACGCCGCGGATTCGTGGCGACCGCCGCGTGGTGTGGTCCCTGACCCAACGCTCGGAGACACCAAGCCTCACGGCAACTTGTCGGGCGTTCAATAGAGGCTCATCGTCGGTGTCCGATGACGTGGACGGCGATTCTTCCAAGGGATAGCGATTCTGCAGGATTGATGCGGCCATGAATTACCTCGATGAGGGGAGTTTGAAGGAGGCGCGCTCGGCCCGAATTGAGATGTCCGAGCGGTTTTGCCCCGCCTTTTCATCAGGGTCTGCCGAAGCTGCTCCACTGTCCAAGACTTCTCGCCTATGGCGCCATAGGTTGAACCGATTGCAGATTTGCGCGCTGTCCGCTCAGGTCACCAAAAAGTGACCTATTGACGCCAATGATTCGTCACCGCAACCTGAGATCGATACGTACTCACGAACGAAACACAGTAAGACCCCTTTTTTTTAAGTCTCTACTCTGGATCCCCATGGAGGTCGTGGGCATGTCTGACTTGCTGGAGTTCCGTTTGCTGAAGTACATCGCGATGATTGCCGAAACCGGCAACTTCACACGTGCCGCGGAGAAGCTGTATCTGGCTCAACCTTCGCTGAGCGAGCAGATTAAAAATCTCGAAGAGGGACTCGGGATTGAGCTCTTCGATCGCAGCGGGAAGCGAGTGGAACCCACCCCCGCCGGCCTTGTTCTGATCAGCTACGCCAAAGGAGCCCTTCGCGAGCGCAACGAGATGGTGAAGGCCGCTCGTGCGATCCACCAGGGGGAAGTGCCACCTTTACGTCTTGGCTTCTCAAGCTTTGTGCCTACCGTTGTCCTTGAAGGATTTCAGAGGCTATACGAAAGCGTTTTTCCTGCGTGCCCGGTACATTTGGCTGGAAGTAATGCAGCGCAAATCGTTGAACGGCTTAGACGCAAGACGCTCGATTGCGCACTGCTTCCCATGCCGGTAGAAGGAGATGATCTTGCTGTGTTGCAGATCGGCAGCACGCCCTTGGTAGTTTGCATGAGGACTGACGACCCTCTCGCGCAGCTCACCGAGATTCGACCATCAGAAATGGCTGACCGGCTCACGGTATTCCGTGACCCGGAAAGCCACCCCTTAGCCCACAAGCGGCTGCTCGAAATGCTTGCTGAATGCGGTGTTCGACCCCAGATTGCCTGTGCTGCGGCGACACCTGCCGAGGTGCACTGGATGGTACAGAAGGGCTTTGGACTTGCCCTCATCAGCGAGCAAACGATACTGGAGCCATCCTTGACCACGCGCGCGGTTGCTGGCGTCACATGGACCGCTGACACGGCATTCGTCCATCACTCGGCGGCCGACCACCTAGCATTGCCGTTGCTTGCTCGCCACCTACGGAAAGGCAGCAATCCCAGACCTCGCAAACCTGTGCAGCGCAAGAAGGAGCAGGGTGCGGGTCAGCTGGAACTACTTGGATAAGCTCTCGCCTTCATCGCACAGCAGGATCTCCGACTAAAGATCGCGGAGTGACTCGCCAAGTTAATAGGGTGTAAACAAATCTTGACACTACCCAAAGCAAGCGGCTCCGCTCAGACAAGCAAGCCTTGCAATCTTGCTAGATAAGCTTGCGCCTCCTCGCGCGTGAATGCCGGTCTCCACGCTTGATAACGCGCCCCCAACAAACCGTCCGGGTTCTCTCCGTCGGCCCACTGAATCAGCCGTTCGAGAATGAGTCGACTTGGCGCACTCCAGTTCTGAAACGCATCCGACTGCTGTTCCGCCAAGGCCTTCGCTTGGGCGAACAGTGCAGAAATAACTCTTTCGACGGCTGTGACCATATTGCCATCATTCTTATGGAGTGCGATCACTCCGACTTCAGGCAGAATCGAGATAGTTCGGCAGTTCTCGACCAGTTTTGTGACGCCTCCCTCTTTGAGCATTGTCGAACACGATCGCCCCACGGTTTCGATTATCTCGACAGCCAATTCAGACAGTCCCAAACCTAATGCTTGAATTCCGAGCGCAGTTGCACTCTGGAGGCACCCACGCAAATCGGAATCGTTCGCGGTCGCCGGAAGCAGCGTACTGCAACGGCTATAGAAGGCAATTATGTGCCATGATAAGAGCTTCTGTAGTCCTTCCTGCTTGAACTCTTGTCTTCTGTGGATGCGTCCCGCGACCCTGACCCTCTCTTCGCCATCGGCGATTGCATAGAGGTCTGGGTTGGGCATCGGAATCTCTTCGATTTGGCGCCAAAGCCAGAGCAACTGCTCCCCTATAGCGAACGCTGCTTGATTCAGATTGAAGAGGATTGACTCATTGCCGGTCAGCGATGCTTTTCCAATTCTCTCTAACCGCATCCATAGGGCGTCGTTGAATTCCTTCAGCATTACCATCGCATCATCCCAGGACTCAACCTTTTCGTCGGGATATGCAGTCACGACTTGATTGATAATGCGCGCATGGATGGACTGAAACGAGATCGGCGCGACCCCGGAGAGCGCAATCCGAATCGGAGTATCCGGAGATGCACTCAGCTTCGCACCTAAAGCCTGCCCAGTGCCGCCCAAGGCAGCCTCCGCTTCGCAGAGCGTCGTTATTTTGTCGCGAATGCCCTCTATGAGCCTGTAATGGGCGAGATCCGGCTGCTGGACTAAAAAGTCGAGGAGCTTAAGCAGAGTTCCTGCACAATCAGTCGCGCTGATCGCCTGCCGCGACAGAACTGCCACTGTTCCCGCCTTCAGCCAGGCTTCGGTCAATATACGAAAGCTCGAAGCGAATTTGGACTTGGCGAGTGCGGCAGCGACTGGCAGCAGAGAATCATTCCACGTGAGGACTACATCGACGTTCTTCTTGGCAATTCCTTGATCCAACACGGTCGTCAGATAACCATTGATGAAATCTACTGTCGGGTGTTCGTCAGGGGCAGCACCGATTTGTACACTCGCTTTCATTGCACGGTGAGCCAACCAAGCCAGGGACTTGACGAGTATTTGCGCTCGTTGGGTGTCGCCGGTTTCAACCGCCGTCCGGATCAGATCCGCGTAGGTCTCGATTGACGTGATGACGAGCGAATCCCACTTCAGCTCCATACCCATCATTGCCTGGATGCTACTTGCCATAGTGAGACTCGAACCGCGGAGAAGCACATACTCGCCGAGCACATTAGCAACGGCGCTGCTCGATTCCCGGAGGAGGCCGTACTGCTGCTCTCCGCTAAAGTGGCGCATCAATGAGTGGAGGTCCGTAAGGGATTTTTCGAGTCGCCTTGTCAAAAACGGGGCCTTCGCATACAGGGCCGAAACGACAAGCCCAATGTTGTCAATTTGCCGACCGAAATGATCGACTTCATTCTTGAGTCCAGGATTGAACCTCACGAGCTCGTCCTGGATCTTTCGGAGCCGCTTCAATTCATGAGTGCTCGTTCTCCAGATATGGTCGATGATGTTGGATGGATCGCTAAGAAACGCCACGCGCTCGAAAAGCACCGAAAGCAGAATTAGGCTTCCAATCGCGCAAGATAGAGGCAATGTATACGCCAGAACTGGATGCTGCCGCGAGGAAATCAAAACTCCTAGCAAGCAGGTGACAGCGGACCCAGAAAGCGCCGTGTAAACGGCCCTGATTCCTCCGTCAGCAGCATACTCACGGAGTATGCCTGGAACTGACCTGTCAGAGATTTGCTGAATTACAAAAAGGCTGAGGGTGAAGACAACCGCGATTAGACCTATCAACGCCGCCCCAACAGCTATGCACAACTGTGCGGAGAGGGCCGGATCTAAGGCAACGAAGATCTTCGCTAGTTGGGTCCTAAATCGAAACACCGAAATCAGGACTGCCGCTGATCCAAGGCCCACGGCTACGGTCCACGGATGAGTCTTGCATCGCCAATAGCTCATACAGACCCATTCATAACGTGGTGACGCCAACTTCAGGCGAACCCAGTCTGCCACACTGCGGATTAGCGAATGTTTTGGAAGTTTTGATTGCACGAAACGATTCTAGCTGTACGGAACAGCAGATCTAGTCTTTATCGAATGTCAAATAGCAAATCGCCAATTCGCTCGTCGTCCAATCTCCGGAGGTGAGAAATCACACCGCATCCCCAGCGGCGTTCGGCTGCATGAGCGAGTAACCCTCAAATCTGGCCATCGGTCCGACCTATTGCGCCATAGGTACGAAGTCTTGGACTCCCAGAAATAGCGGAGCTACCTTTCGGCACATGGCGGCAGAAAACCTGCCGCCGGAGGTGCCAATGAGGAGTCCGCTCACGTCCACCACACGTCATAGAATCTTCCGCTGGGAGCTTCCACGACGTTTCGGTCAATCTCTCACCTTCTCTACCCATTCTGTTTTTGCGCTCAAAAGATCCCATGCCCATTCCCGTATCAGGAGACGGCGAATACAACTATTGGCTAAACTAACGCTGCGCCGCGCAGCACACACAATGGGACCGACTCTGACTGCGCTCATGTTCGCTGGTGCCAGCAGTGCCGTCGCCCATGCCCAGGGAACGATGGATTTCTCCGGGGCAACCACCCTGATGAACACGTTTAAGACGTTTGCCATGTACGCAGGCGCAGTCATCTGCCTCGGCGGCCTGATCTTCGCCGGAATTCGCATGATGTCCGGACGCTTTCAGGATGCCATTCCCGGCCTGTTCGGCGCTCTTTTCGGCGCCGGAGTTCTTGGCTGGGGAGCTGGCTGGATTGGCTCGCTTACTGGGCAACAGATGTGACGGTGAGCGGCCATGACCCGACGAGGAGAACCGTTACCGATCAATCAGGCGCTTAATAGGCCACGAGCCAAGCTCGGACTGGACCTCAGCGCATGGATGGCGATCGTATTCGTCTGCGTAACGGTTTTCCTCGTTGGGTGTCGTCTGGTGGCGATGATCGCCTTACCCACGCTTGCAGCGGGAGCCTGGCTCATCGTCCGTAAACACCCAAAGATGTTCGAACTCTGGGGCCTAAGTCTCAGCCAGAAGTCCTACTATGATCCGCGCAAATACTGAACAGGCAAAATTCGTCCCATGGTTCGCCAAGGCTGGAGCCGCGTGCAGCATCGTTCCGATTGCGCGCTTCGTCAATGAGCACATCTTTGCCCTCAAAGGCGGCGGGTACGGATGCCTGTTCTCTCTAGCCGGTATCGACGAAGAGGGGCTGACAGATCCGGAACTCGAAGCGCGAATGCGCTCGCTGGAGGGTGCACTACACGGCCTGCCGGAGAGTTCATGCCTTTATCAGTACACCCGCGTGATGTCCGGCTTTGAGCTGCCGCGCCAACAGCAATACCAAAATCCTGTCACGCAGGTATTCGCAGACGACCGGCTGACCTTCCTTGAGAAGACGGCGGGATTCAGGCACATCGACCTGCACTGGTGTCTGACCGTTGAGCCACCAAAGATCAAGGCATTCCAGCAGAAGCCGAAAGAGCACACCGCCGATACTTCGCGGATGCTTGCCGAACTTGAGAAGACGGCCACGATTCTGGTGGGGCATCTCGGCAGTTCGCTGGGCTTGCGGCTACTCGATAAGAATGCCACATTCCAGTTCTTCAGCTACCTGTTCAACCTTGAGGAATGGGCGGAAGCAGACCAGCTCCGGGCCAATACCGGCGTAGACCGCCAGATTGTGAAGAATCCAGTTGCCTGGCACAGTGACCACTTGCGGGTGGGCAAGCGCTACGTTCAGATGTTCTCCTTGAAGACCACGCCGGAAGCATCCAGACCATGCCTATTTTCCAATCTGCTGACACTCGATTGCGACAGCATCCTTTGCTCGACTTGGCGGCCAAAGTCCACCGCAGCGGCGCGAAGCGAGATTGACGCCCAGGAAAAGTTCATCTCCTTCTTCAAGGTGGGCATGCTGACCCGCGTTATGAGCGGGCGGGACACGGCATCGCTCGAAACCGGAGCCGGAGCGAAGGCTGCGAACAGCAATGTCGATGACCTCAGTGAGGTCATTCGCTCACTCGACAAGAAGACACACGGTGAATACTCGCTCCGGCTGTTGCTGGCCGCGAACAGCTCGGATCAATTGCGCGACACCATCCCCGCCGTCCACCGCGCATTCGTCAATGCGCGGGCACAGGTGATCGAGGAAACGCTTGGCAATCTCTCCGCGTTCTATGCCATGTTTCCCGGCAATGGAAAGTTCAACGTCTCCCCCCTGTGGCTGTCGGAAGACCATCATGCCCGGCTGTCCTCCATCTTCCGTCCGCACCTTGGCCATCCACACTCCGAGGATCTCGATGCCGAGTACCTGAATGTTTTCGAGACACGCACACGGACCCCGTTCTTTCAGGACGTGTATGTGGACGGAGTGCGGGTCATGCTCATCCTTGGGCCGACCGGCACAGGCAAATCCGTCCATGGGAACCAGCTCATTGCGCTCGAACAGAAATACGGCGGCTTCAGCTACATCTTCGATATCGGCGGCAGCTATGAGAGCGTCGTCGAGTTGTATGGCGGGCGGGTAGACCGCATAGGCAAGGACGGCCCCCGTGTCAATCCCTTCGCGCTGGAGCCGACCGAGAGCAACCTGAAGTTTCTTTACACCTTCATCCGTCTGCTGCTGGCTAACGGCGGAGCCGACCTGGAGCCCGAAGACGATGACGTGATCCACAAGGCTGTGCAGGATATGTATCTGCTCGACCGGGAAAACCGCCGACTCTCGAATCTCTACCTGCCCAAGAAACTCGACCGCTATCTCTCGAAATGGGTCCGGGATGGCGTCTACCACGCCATCTTCGACAACGTGGAGGATAGCTTGTCTCTGTCCCGCGTGCAATGTTTCGACTTCGCGGGCGTCAACAACGAGCAGTACGCCGACTTGATTGAACCGTTGATGGTCTGGCTTCTGCGGCGCATCAACGACGTGCTCTACGATCCGGCCAATCTCGGGGTTCCGAAGCACATTCTGATTGAGGAACTCTTCTCTTCGATGAAGAATCGCCAGTTGCTCGAAGGCGCGCTGTCCTCTATCAAGACGGTGCGCAAGAACCTCGGCGGAGTGACGCTGATTGGCCAGTCCGCAGAAGACCTCGGCGAAAACGCGGACAGCATCATAAATTCCTGCTCATCCTTTTTGTTTCTGAAAGACCCAACCTTCAATCGCAAGCGTTACGCCGAGCTTTTCCGGCTGAATGAGCAACAGCTGACGCTCTTCGAGAGCCTGCAGGACCGCGAAGCGCTGTACATCCGCCGCGACGGGCTGACCAAGGTTGTCATTTTGAATCTCGACAGCCGTAGCTATGCCACCTTCTCCACCAAGCCCAAGGACCGGGTACGCCGGTCGAATTTGATCGCTAAATATGGACTCACCGAGGGCATCGACCGCTTTGCCCATGGTGAAATCGCCTAACAAAGAAAGGACCGCCCGTGAAACCGCTCATCCCGATCGCCGTAGCTCTTGGCCTGTTGCATCCAGCAATTGCAGCATTGCACGCACAGCCAGCGACCAAGCAACCAGTTCCCAACGCGCCACGCACAGTTGTGGTTTCAGCCACTCTCTCTCCCCCTGTGGTCCGCACCGCACTGCTGCAATCGACGCTGATCGTCTTGCCTTCCGAGGAGAAGGTAGCAAACGTCTTTGCGGGAGACACGGTGGATTGGGCATTCGACGGAGGCCATGTTGCCAGCCGGTTCATCAGCATTAAGCCAAAAGTCGCCGGCAGTACCACGGACGTCCACATCATCTCCGACCACGGCAATGAGTACACGCTGGAGCTGGAGGAAGTCGCCGGTCAGACTGATCCGGACTTCGATTCCAAAATCTTCCTCGTACCGAGTGACAAAGCGGCAAAAGAAAAGTTGACCGAGCTGCCCGTCTTTGTGCCTGCGTCGGAGCTGAACCAGGCAAAGCAGGAGATTGCGGCAGCGAAAGCAGCCGAAGCGGCCACGCTCAAAGCAGAGCAGACCAAAGAGGAAGAGTACCGGAGCCACTATCCCGGCACGCTCCGCTTTGACTACACCTGGAACAAGTCGAAGGGCGGCGCCCTCGGTCTTCACGAAATCTGGCACGACGAGAAATTCACTTACCTGCGCGGCCAATTTCAGGAAACTCCCGCTCTCTACGAAGTCAAAGACGGAAAACCGTCGCTCATTAACTTCGACTTCTCGAACGGCCTGTACATCGTTCCCAAGGAGCTTGACCGCGGCTACCTCACCATCGGCAAACAGAAGGTGGAATTCCACCGCACGGACGGAGGCAACTAGCCATGTCGGAACCCAATCAGAACACGCCAGCGACGGTCCCCGAACAGCCCGAGGCAAAGCCGCCCGTCCGGAAGACCATGCCGGTCATCATCGCCCTAACTGTCATCATGGCGCTGATCGGCATTGCCAATCTGTCGAGCCTGTTGAGGGGCAACAAGAAAGCTGCTCCAGCGGGAAGCCCAACTGCGACGCGCCCCGCTGCGCCGGATGCGCAGGAGGTCCACAGCTTCGAAACGCAACAGCAGTTGCAGGCCGAGCGCGACGCCCAGGAACGGCAGCGCCAGCAGGAGATTACAGCAGCGGTGCAGCAGCTTGAGGCGGCGGAAGGCATTCCCGGACCTGAGGGGACCAGTACTCCGCCCATGACTGCCGCGCAGCGAGCCACGATCTATGGCCAAAGCCCCAACGCTCCGGTCATCACTTCAAGCGCGTCGGAGGCGCGTGCGGAAGCAAAGCAGCGCGAACTGGCCAAAGAGAAGCAACACGAGGATGCTCTGGACAGCGATACGGTGGCCATTGACTTCGAGACGTCCAGCACCATTCCAGCCAGTCCTCACGCGAACGCCTCACCCGAAGCAAAACCCGAGATGGCCACAGCCCAGCCGGTCGCTGCGCAGGGAGCGAAGTCTACCGCCGACACCGATCCTATGGCTCCCTACAGTTTTGACCACTATCAGGGGAAGCTTTATCGAATCTTTGAGGGCACAATTCTGGAAGGCGTTGTCACGAACCATATTGATGGTGGCTTCAATGGCCCCATTCTGGTCATGCTCACTACGGACTACTACTCGCATGACCACCAGCATCTCCTGATGCCGCAAGGCACGCGACTGATTGGAACGGTGCAGAGCGTTGGCAATAGCCAGCAGAGGAAGATGTTCGTCACCTTCCACCGTGCCATTTGCCCAGATGGCTTTTCGATTGACTTCGACAAGTACATCGGCCTCGATCAGATTGGGACCACCGGACTTGCCACCAAAGTCAGCCACGGATACTTTCAGGCCTTCGCCGCTGCTGCTGTCATCGGCGGGCTGGGCGGCCTCGCTCAGATCGGCAACAACGGGAGCATCCTTGACCCCTCGACCGAGATCCGCAACGGCATCTCTGAGCAGTCCGCCGCCGAGGGCGAGCAGGTGCTGAACCACTTTCTTGACCGTTTACCTGTCATCACCCTCAAGGAAGGCTCGCGTGCCCGCATCTACGTGGGCCGCGACATCCTCGTCCCGTCCTACGCAGAACATCGCATGGACCCAACCCTTTAGACAGAAAGGAGCTCTGCAATGAACAACCGGAAGAAATGGATCATCGCTGGCGCGGCGTTACTGCTCACCGCCACGCCCAGTTTCGCACTCTTCGGCCTCGGCGACATCGTCTTTGATCCGACCAGCTACGGCAATCTTGTCTCCCAGCTCACGACGATGGAAACGCAGTACCAGATGCTTAAGAACAACATCGAGCATTTCTCCTTCAAACAGCAGTGGCAGACCGCCTTCAGTGCCATGAAGCAGGCCAATGTCCGCGATCTATTCGGCGAGACCAACGGCATGACGACGGCATTGAACACGGACTCCCCGGCAGCCTCGTCCACGGCGTGGACAGCGGCCACGGTTCCGGTCAACGGTACCACGACCACCTACCTTGCAGGAGAGACACCGGGCAGCGCCCAGCTTTCGGAACTTGCCATGATCGAGGCGTCTGATTCCGTTTCGCCCGACTGCCTGACCGCCATCGGCCAGTATCGGGCCGCGCGAGCCCAGAACACAGTGGCCAACAACAGTCTTGCCTCAGAGCAGCTTGACGGCAGCACTGCGACCAACAGCGAAGTGGAACAACTCAACCTCCTGAACGCCGCAGAGGCCCAGAAGATGTCTGAGATGCAGTCGCAGGGAGTCCTGCAGGCGTGTCTAGCATCGGAAATGGCCGTAGGCAACATGCAGCAGCGCAACGCGGCGGCACTTGACCTCAATACCGCAGCTTACGTCGCCCAGCAGCGTGCGGCGGATGACACCAGCGCCGCGAATGAAAGCAACACCTGGGACAGCTATCTGCCGTAATCAGGAGTCGTGATGCTCAATATACTCAACACAAAGATCCTGCTCGCCATTCTCGCATTGCTCCTGGTAGTCGCCGGTGCAGTCGCGTACCACCGCCACGAGGCCGCGAAGGCAGCGGAGCTACGCGAGCAGCGGCAATACCAGCAACTGCGGCAGCAGGTGGAGAAGAACAAGAAGAAGCACAACTCCAGTGCGGCCCATGAAGACAAGACCTGGCAGAAGTATCTGCCTTGAGGTGAGGTTGCGAGATGGTTTCCCCGACACTACTGGCACAGGCGTTACCGACGGCGAGTTCCGGCGTGGACTGGCTGTACCAGTTCACCAACAATCTGACCAACCTCACCACGCAGAACGGCGGGGCGCTCACGCAGTTTGGCTTGACCGAGCTGAGCGCCATCGCCCTGTTCACGCTCATCAGCATGGTCATCAATTGGAACACTTCTGGGATGGCCTTGCGCTTTCATACCCATCCAGTGCGGGCCGGCGATCTGACGAACTTTATGCTTCGGCTGATTCTTTGCTCTCTCCTGCTGAATTACTGGGTCAATCCATTTCCCGGCGCGAGCTTTGGTCTCAACCATTTCTTCAGCTACATCGCGCAGGCGATGGTCGTCGCCTTCGATCAGAACTCGCTTAACCAATTACTCCAGCTTCTGAAGACGGCAGGCGACAACACGCCCATGCCGTCGATCATGGCGCCTGTCCAGATCCTTTGCTATTTCCTTGTGCAGGCACTGTTAGGCATCGCTTCCGCCATCCTTTTCGTGATCAATTGCAGCGCCTTCATCCTCTACGGCGTGACCGCACTATTCGGTCCAGTGTTCATTCCTCTGCTCATGACCAAGACCTTCCGCGCCAAGTTCTTTCACTTCCTTGATGTGCTTCTCAGCTTTGCAATGATCCGCGCCGTAGCGGGCGCATTCATCTTCGTCTGGGCCGGATTCATGAACGGATTTCTGCAGCAGACCTTCAACGGAAATTATTCGATTGCGATGTGGCTTGCCAACCTCATTCCCTGCATCATGGTCTTTGTAGCGTTCATTGTGAACATGCTCTTCATTCCGAGCATGACACAGGCGATCTTCGGTGGCGCTGCTGGTATGGCAGAAAACATAGTACAGACGGCTGGAACAGTTGCCTCGATTGCTGCCGTTAAAGGAGGAGCTTAACTCGATGCTTAAGTTCGTATTGAACGTTCTCTTACTTCGTAGATTGTTCAGCTCCCGGCCAGCGATGCGCCCACTGCTTGTCATTTGTCTTATGCTCATCGTCTTGGGCGCTGTCTATGCTGCGCTCATTTTCCACGCAACCAAAGAAAGGAGTCAGCTTCCCCATGTCCACACGTATAGCACCCATTGAAGAGCAGCCGCTGACTCCGGACCAGGCGATGCTCGCCGATCACATTGGCAACGAGGTCTACGCCTCTCACTATGCAGAGCGGAAGGCCTATCGCCTCATCCTTGCCTGCGGAACTGTCCTGCTTTGCGGCTCCATGTGGCTCAACTTTTCGCTTGCAAGCCGTCCTGTTGTGAACCGCTACATTCGCATCGACAAGATGGGGCGTGCTGAGGCGATTCAGTACAGCGATCTCAACTACACTCCACGCGAGGGTGAGGTACGTACCTATCTGACGGATTGGGCCAACTATCGCTACACGATCAACCCCGATACGATTGCGACGAAGTACCCCCTGAACTACTACTTCCTGTCGCAGTCACTGGCCTCGCAACTGATGGCCGAAGACAACCGGAATCACCTTGTCTCACAGGTTATGTCCGGCCAGATTGAGCAGAGCGATGTGGAAGTGCGGGATGTGACGATTACCTCCATGTCCGTCCAGAAGATTCAGGGGACGAATATGGCTCAGGGAACCGCGCTGGTAGCCATCGACAGAATTTACTCCCCGGACCACTCTCGCCAGCCCCGGACCGAGCACTGGATGCTGAGTGTGACCTATTACCTCAACCCAGCCCAGGTCAGCAAACAGGCGGAACTATTCCCGCAGTTTGAGACCATCAATCCCCTGGGCCTCACGATCACGCAATTCCATCAGAACGAGGTCTCCGTTGATCCATTGACGCCCAGCGCGGCATCCACGCCGGCAGGAGGGAGAACTCGATGAGTTTCGAGCTGATACTCCCGTTCTTTCCCAAGGAATTGCGCGCTCTCCTGCTTGATCCTTCGATCTCGGATCTGATGATCAACGGCACCACCGGCGTGTACGCCGACCGTGGCGGAAGCATTGAGAAAATTGCCCTGACGACCCCCTACACCAACGAACGCCTGCAGGCCGCCATCGAACGCGTTGCACGCATGCTTGGGCAGGACTTGACCAGCCAGAATCCCATACTCAATACCCGACTGCCAGACGGATCGCGCGTTGCCGTGGTCGGCGCTCCCTCATCCATCGCTGGACCGACGTTCACCGTTCGCAAATTCAATCGCTGGTTCACTTCGAATGAACTCATCGAATCCGGGACTCTACCAAAGCAAGTTAGGGATACCGTTGTGCGTTTGATCGCCGAGCGGAAGAATGGCCTCATCAGCGGCGGAACAGGCTCTGGCAAGACAACGCTGATGAAGGCGCTGCTCGACCATATTCCGCTTCAGGAACGGCTCATTGTGATCGAGCAACCCGCTGAGTTGAAGATTTCCCATCCCAACGCGGTTCGCTGGGAGGCAGTCGAGGCCATTCCTGGGCAGGTTGCAGTAACCGCAAGCCAGCTTGTGGCCGCTGCTCTTCGCCATCGCCCTGACCGGATCATCATGGGAGAAATCCGCGATGAATGCGGCTACGACCTGCTGCAAGCCATGAACACCGGCCACGGCGGAACGCTCTCGACGATCCATGCCAAGAGCGCATGGGATGCTTTGAATCGGCTGTCGGATCTGGCCCTCAGTGCAAGGCCCAATCTGAACCATTCCTTCATTCGTTCGGAGACGGCCGAGGCAATCGACTTTGTCCTCTATTGCGAACGCAATCATGGGGGCCGCCGCCGGGTGCGAGAGCTGATTACGGTTTCGGGCTACAGCCATCAGGACGGCTGCTTTGAGACGGAGGAGGTCTATCGTGCTTCCTCCGCCTGACGAGCATACCCTGAGCTTCATTTTCTAACCCGAATCCGAGGTCACTCCGATGTCCAATCCTGCTGCCTTCACGGCTGCACAGCCCAACTCCTCTCTGAATGCGTCTGGCGTGGTAAGCCCGGCCTGCGAGACACAGCGGTGTAAGTGCTCGATGAAGCCGCTTCCAGAGGCCGTTCCCGCTCCGTCGACGGGGGCGGTTGGGGCGAGGGGACATCGCCGGAATCTTGGGCGTGACTTTGGCGCATGTGCGTGCCTTCCGCCTCGTATCCCGTCCTCTGCTCGGGATCACGCTTCGGGTCCTCTCCGGCGCCCCATCACCCCACCGCGCAGAGACCGCGCGGCCGGGGACCCCGATTCTGCGGCACGGCGTCGCTCTGCTTCGGCTATGCCGCCCCTGCGGGGTCTCGGAACCTCCCAGAACAAGTTTGAAGACCGCGGCAGAGGACGCCGCTCAAACTTCTTCCGGGCCCCACCAAGAAAGCACTCCTTGGCACTTGGGAGCCGGGGCCACTCGCTCGCTTGCGCGAAGGGTGACCCGAGCAGGATACGGGAACTTCAACGAAACGGAGAACACATCATGTACCAGAACAAAGTCACCCTCATCGGATTCCTTGGCAGCGATGCCGAAGTTCGCACCAACAACGACCGCAGCCTCACCACAATGTCACTGGCAACCAAGTCCTCTTACAAGAAGGACGGCAAGTACATCGAGCACACCGAATGGCACCGTTGCGTTGTCTTTGGCAAGCTCGCAGAGTTTGCCGCCACGCTCAAGAAGGGCGCTCACATTCAGGTCGAGGGCGAGTTGCGTAGCCGCAAATACGACAGCAAGAAGACCAACTCGGAGCAGACCATCTGGGAGATCCGGGTGAACTCAATCCTGAAGCTCGACCGTGCCGCCAAAGCGGCGGCGGAAGACGAAGACTCCACCGAAGAAGAGGCCGCATAGGCCCCTTCCTTCACTTCAGCGGAAGCCGGGTGAAAACCCGGCACTCCTGCTGCTATGGCCCCATGACCGCTGGGAGCTGAACCATGAATCGCATCGCCCAAAGATTCCTCGCCCGTTGCTTTCAATCAGAAGAGACTATCGCGCTTCTCCTGAGCAGGGAAAATCCCCGCTCCGTAGTTCAGCGCATCGTGCGTTTAGAGACTGCTCTGGAACCTCGATACCAGGCATGGCTCGCCTATGAGAACAGCACGGGAGCCAACGTCTACGTTGCGGCCAATCCGCTTCGCTCCGGCAGCAGGAAAAGGACAAAGGAGAACATCGCTTCCGTCCGCCATCTTTATTTAGACATCGACGCCGATGGGGATGCCCGGCTCGCTGCGCTTCGGGCATCGGACTTAGTACCACCACCGACCTCCATTCTGTCCACATCGCCGGGTAAGTACCAGGTTCTCTGGCGTGTCGAAGGCCTCGACTTCGAGCGGCAGGAGCAGACGCTCAAGTTGCTCGCCATCGGCTTCGGTGGCGACCCCTCGTGCACGGACTGCAACCGGGTGCTCCGCATCCCCGGCTTCCTGAACCAGAAGTACGATCCCGCCTATCGCGTCACCGTCGAATATCCCGATGATTCCGTCTGGACTCCCGGCGACTTCCGGCTGGAGATTGCTGCCACAGATGCGACGGCCATTGTCGTCGCCAAGCAAGGACGGAAGCCGCCGCGCAAACACAGCAATTCAGAAAACGATTGGGCATGGGTTTCCAGCCAGCTTCGCCAGGGCAAGGACGCTTCGAAGCTGACACGGGAATTGGCCGCTCGCCGTTCCGACAAGCCGAACCCGCTCTATTACGCTCAACGCACCGTCGATGTCGCCTCCGCTCATCTCTGGCTGCTTGAAGGCATCCGCACTGACGACGTGATCACGATGCTCGAATGCCGTTGCCGATTCGATATCCCGAGCGCACTCTGTTCCACTCGTGCGCGGGAGATCGCTGCCACGGCAGAGCGCATGATTGCCCGCAGAAAGAGCGCCTGATTTCCAACTCGAAGGGAGTATCCAATGCCTCTACTTGAAGTCGTCCAAACCCGCCACATCAACGCCTACATTCGACTGCTCGACACGACTGCTATGCAGGTCGATCAGTACGCCGCCTTCATCAAGGCATCCGCAGACGATGTGATCGAGCAGGCACTCGCCTATGTCTTCTCGAAAGATCGCGACTTTCAGGAGTTCCTGAAGTCCGCTGAAGCACAGCGGATCACCCCGACATTGCGCGTCCGCCGAGCACCAGGAACCGAAGCCGCCGAACAGCTTCCGAAGAAGCCCGCGAATGGTGCTGCCAACAGCAGCACTTCGGCAGCATCCGCGGCGGGATCAAGGGCATGATGCGCCCTCCAGAGTGTTGGCTGTGCCACAACGGTGCTTCGCACCGGATGTACGTTGTCGCGGTAGGGATACGGATCACTCCGTACCCCCCGCACAGATCCGGACGGGCGGATTTCCCGCATCCGGCTCTTGCCTCAGGTGGTGACGCGCAAACGGCGCGATGGATAAGGATGGCAGATATGGGCCGGAGGAAGCCAGCGGCGGATGAGCCGTTTCATTCGCTCCCACTTGACGCGACCATGCTGGCTTCGCCTGCACAGAGCGCGATGCCAGAAGTTGCTCACAGTGAAACGAAAGTGAGTCAGAGCGTGCCGATTGCCCGGCACTCCGAAATACCGGAAATGCCCGCCCACAACGGACCTCAACCACTTGCCGACTTCAGGAACAGGATCATGCATACGCCGCCGCAACTCGATCTTGACTCGCTGCAACGTCGCCTGCATGCGCTTGCGAAGCGTGTGCCGAAGCACCATGAACCTTCCCTTCTTGGTCTTCCCGCAGATGTGCTTGAAGCCCAGGAAGTCGAAGGTTTCCGGCTTGCCCAGTCCAACGCGCTTCCGGTTCGTCGCCGCATGGCGTCCGAACTCGATCAGCCGCGTCTTTTCCGGGTGCAACTCCAGTTGGAACTTCTGCATTCGTTCCTTCAGTTCCGCCCAGAACCGTTCGGCGTCGTCCTTGAACTCGAATCCAACCACGATGTCGTCGGCGTAACGCACCACGATCACGTCGCCGTGCGCGCGCTTCTTACGCCATGCCTGAACCCAAAGATCGAAGACGTAATGGAGGTAGATATTCGCCAGCAGAGGCGATGCGCTTCCACCCTGTGGCGAACCTGCTTCCACTTGCGTTCGCTTGCCCTTTTCCAGCACGCCCGCGTTCAGCCATTTCTGGATGAGCCGCACAACGCGCCGGTCCGCAATCCGATGCTGGAGGAACCGGACCAGCCACTCGTGCGACAGCCGGTCGAAAAAGCTACGCACGTCCAGGTCCAGCACCCAGTTCACACGTCTCTGCTGAAGTCCGCACCACAGAGCGTCCAGCGCTTTATGCTGGTTGCGCTGTGGCCGGAACCCATAAGAGAAGCCGAGGAAGTCGGTTTCGTAGATTTGATTGAGTACTTCCACCGCCGCTCTCTGGACGAGCTTGTCTTCGAGCGCCGGAACGCCGAGCGGCCGCTGCCGCCCGTCCGCCTTCGGAATGTACACCCTACGCACCGGCTTGGCCCGGTACGCTCCGCGCTTCAGTCTATGGGAGAGGTCCTGGAGATTCGCCTCAAGGTCCTCTCCGTAGTGCTGCCACGTCTCACCGTCTACACCGGCCGCCGCGTACCTCTTCAATCGGAGGTAAGCAAACCGCAAGGTGTCTGTGCGGTAGATGTGATGCATCAGAGCGGTGAACTTTGCATCCTTGTTCGATTTTGCCGTTTGTCGTATCTGCGCCAACTCACTGGGCGCGCTGATCCGGCTCTGAGTCCGGGGCGCGTTTTGCTGGCCCAGATTCCCCTTGGCCAGACCCCTTCCCTCCATCCCCTCCGCCGCCGGTGTGCTGGCTTTGTTCGGAGACTTCCCCGGTACTATGGGTCTGTCCGACTTCCCGAGTTCGTTCATCATCGGCTCCTGTCCTTGAACTTCCCGATGCGTCCCGAGCGCGCTGGCCGCTCTCGGGTGAACCCGGGACCTCTCAACTTCCGTGCAGGATGTGTCCCTACGTGCCAGGGTCACAGACCGCGCAGGACCCCGGTGAAGCTCGCCATAACGCTCCACCGAATGTTGCCTTCCGCGTTGTGTCAGGGCGTCGGCGTCCTGAAGTTAGGGATATTTCGCGGCTCAATAGCCTGGCCTGTAGTTCCTCCTGTCTACGCTTCGTCCATGGCCTCGCGACCATGCCCGCAAGACTCGGAGCCGGTGTGGCTTGCTAGGCCCTCACCGTACAGCTCTTGCATCTGCTACATCCTGCCGGTTCGGTGCTCGCTTTCGCTCGCACCGGGTTGACGCTGCGACACTCCATCCCTCGTAGGGAGACGCATGGCTACCTTTGTAGCTATATAGAGACTCGTTCGAACGCAGCAGTTTAGCGCATTTGGGTAGCCATATGACTACCTGCAGAAAAGGAGCTTTGAAATGGTTCTCGGGCACCAGAGTTCACCATCGGATTCGCATCATCGGCCTGCCCGCATCAGCCGTCACAGGACAGTAAGCACCAAGCTCACGGAGGCTGAGTATGCCCAAATTGAACGGATTGCAGAAAGTCGCGGCCAATGGCTCAGTGAGTGGGTTCGGGATGTGCTACTGGCCGCCGTTCGGGAACAACATAGCCCCCAGGCAGTCGCCGCATTCACCGAGCTTCAGGCAATTCGGCTCCTGCTCGTCAACACTCTGGAGCCACTGTTGCGTGGAGAAAAGATGACGCCGGAGCAGTTCCGAGAGATGCTCCGGTACGTGAAGACGAACAAGCACAAAGCAGCAAACGACGCGCTGACAAGCTACATGCAGAAGGGAGTGGACCAGCCATGAACACCACCCCATGGGGACGAAAAGAGACCCTTATCACGCCGCCGCGTGCTCCGATTTATACCTACGCCGCCATCACTATAGCTGCGCTGGTGACGCTGATCTCGGCTTACCTCTGGACAGTAATGGCGTGGTCACGGCTGGAGCGCTTTTATCTCCCCATCTACATCGAATCCGGTGTTCTGGGTGTTGTCCAGAAGACCCACAGCTACAGACTCCCGACTGTAATGGATGCCCAGCACCGCGCCCGGCCCGCTCTGCCGGAAGATGTGGAACCGGGCCAGACCTCGCAGCCCGATGGCCGCCCGTTGCCGATTCAACTGACAACCGCTGCGCGGGCCGAAGGTCTCGAAACGATCACTCGCGGCGAAAAGATCGCATATAAAAACAAGCCCCTCCATGCCTTCCTGCAGAAGTTTGTTTATGGCGGTAGAAGCGTTGCAGGTCTCTTTGTCTGGCCGGGTCTCCTCGGTCTCGTGTGTCTCCTCGTCCAGCTTCCTTTAGCAGTACGAAAAGACATGGAGCGCCTTCGCGAGCGCAAGTACGGACGGCTCTTGAAAGGACCGCGATTGATGTCACCGAGCGCCTTCAATCGTGCAGTCAAAGGTGACGGAGTAGGATTTCAGACCCTTGAATCTCGCCGTCTGATGCGCATTCCGCGCCAGGTAGAAGGCCAGCACATCGAGATCATGGGAGACACCGGAGCTGGCAAAACCCGGCTCATCATGCAGCTCCTTCTCCAGATTAAGGAGCGCGGCCATTCCGCCATCGTCTATGACCCTGCCTGCGAGTTTGTTCAGCGTTTCTATGACCCCAAACGTGAGGACATCATCCTCAATCCACTCGACGCCCGCTGTCCCTACTGGGGCCCTTCCGAGGAGTTGCGCCGCCGAGCCGAGGCGAAGACGATTGCGGCTTCTCTCTACCAGCCAACAACAGACAAGAAGGGCGAGTTCTTTGTCGAGACACCACAGAAGATCTTCGCGCACCTTTTGACCTTTGGACCGACGCCACAGGAGCTGGTGGACTGGATGGCGAACCCCGAGGAGATTGACCAGCGAGTACAGACCACGGAGATGGCGAGCATGATTGCCAAGGGCGCCCAGCAGCAACGGAATGGCGTGCTGGCCTCACTCGGTCTCGTCGCAGACAGTCTCCGGATGCTCCCCACAAAAGAACAGGCCAAGCGCACCTGGAGTGCGACCGAGTGGGCCGAAACCCGCAAGGGATGGATCTTCATTACCTCGAAGCCAAGCGAGCGCGAGGCCCTGCGTCCGCTGCACAGCTTATGGATTGACTTGCTCGTTTTGCGCCTGCTCAACGAACCCAAAGGGAATCAGCATCCGGTATGGTTCGTACTCGATGAGCTGGCCAGTTTGCAGAGGCTTCCGCAGTTGCATACCGCCATCACAGAGAACCGGAAGAGCAAGAATCCGATCGTTCTCGGCTTTCAGGGCAAGGCTCAGTTGGAGGTCATCTACGGACACCTGGCAGAGGTGATGCTCTCGCAGCCTGCGACCAAAATCTTTCTGAAGACGACGGAACCGAAGGCCGCCGAATGGGTATCGAGCGCCATCGGTAAAGTGGAGATTGAGCGGGTACGCGAGACGCACTTCGACGGTTCGCGGCACGGACACAACTTCACCATCGACCGTCAGGTGGAACCGCTCGTTCTCGACTCGGAAATCTCCGGCCTTGCCGACCGCCACGCCTTTCTGAAGCTCGGCAATCACGTGGCCAGATTCTCGTTCGCCTTCAGCGACATTCCTGCAACCGAGCCTGCCTTCATTCCACGGACTCTTGAAGACGACGACCTCGATTTCGATCCAAAGACGCTCCACAAAAAGGCCAGAAAAGTCTTCGTTCCCGTGGAGGCTTCCCTCGAAACAGAGGAGTCGCAGGAGCTTTCTCCGTCCACACTCCGTGGGTGATTGACCATGCTCACCATCTCCAAAGCACTCTCTTCTTCACAGGCGCAAACCTATCACGCCAAAGAATTCGTCTCCGCAGAGCAGAACTATTGGAAGCAGGATGGAGCTGTCATTGGCGAGTGGCACGGCCGGCTGGCAGAACGGTTGGGGCTTTCGGGACGAGTGAGCGAGGAGCATTTCGCGCGACTCGCGGAGGGCCAGCATCCGCTCACCGGCGAGCAACTGGTACGCCACCGTGTCGTCCGGGAATACGAGCGCAATGACGGCTCGAAGGTCGCTCCTGTCGAACACCGGGCCGGCTGGGATGCCACATTTTCCGCTCCAAAGTCCGTGTCGTTGACCGCGCTCGTAGGCGGTGATGATCGCGTGCGCGAGGCCCACCGTGCAGCCGTGGATACAGCTCTGACCGAGTTGGAGCGCTACACCCAGGCGCGGCTTGGCGGCAACCGTCCTGTCGAAACCACAGGAGCCTTTGTGGTCGCTAAATTTGAACATGACACTGCCCGTCCTGTGGACGGTTATGCCGCTCCGCAGCTTCATACCCACGCCGTGATCTTCAACGTGACGGAACGCGAGAACGGACAGACGCGCGCCCTGCAGGAGCGGGCCTTGTTCGAGTCTCAACAGTTTGCCACAGCGGTTTATCAGTCGGAACTCACCTACCGGCTGCGCTCCCTTGGATACGAGATCGCACCGGGCCGCAGTGGGGCACCCGAAATCAAGGGGTACACACAGGAATATCTCGATGCTTCAAGCCCACGCAGCCAGCAGATTCGCGCTTATCTGGAACGAAGCGGCTTTGAGGGGCATGAGGCCGCGCAGATTGCCGCGCATTCGACACGCGACAGCAAGAAGGCCGTTTCCGTGGGCGAAGCCGTAGCTGCCCACCGCAAACTCGCGGCGGAGTTTGGCCATCAGGCAGACCGAGTTGTCGAACAAGCTCACCAACGAGCATTGAAGCCAGAACGTGAGCATCAGCCAGAGCGGCAATCACCACATCAGGCGGTGAATTACGCCCGTGACCGAAACTTCGAGCGGGAGGCGGTGGTCGATGAACGCCGCCTCTACCGCGACGCGCTACGACGGGGTATGGGCGAGCTGACACTCACCGAAATTCGATCTGCGCTCGATGAGCGAATGGCCAGTGGTGAATTCCAGATTGCTTCGCGGAAGGCTCATGCCAGTGCCCGTCAGTTCACGACCGAGGAGATGATTCGCGCCGAAAAAGAAGTGATTGCACGAGTGCTCGAAGGGCAGAATCGAAGCAAGCAAATCGCCGGGCAGGATACCGTGCCTGTCCGCATCCAGCAGATGAGCGATGCCGAAGCACTGGAAGCACAGCTTGTCGAGAACCTGATTCGCTCCGAAATTCACCCAATGGAAGAAGCCCAGGGTTTCCGCGCTCTGCTAGGACTGGAAGAACCCAAATACAGCATCGAGCAGATCGCGGCGAAGGTGGGCAAGTCGCCCGCGTTCATCGCTTCGCGATTGAAGTTGACCGACCTCGTACCCGAGGCAGTCGAAGCCTTCTATGCCGATGAAATCGGCGTAGGCCATGCCCTGTTGCTGGCGAAGCTCCCGGCAGATCAACAAAAGCAAGCTCTCTCGGCATGCTTCAAGGAGGTTTACAGCGGCAACAGCCAGAAGCCAACACGTATCCTTCTGCCCGTCCGCAACCTGCAATTCTGGATTGATGCAAACATCCTGCTTAACTTGAAAGACGCTCCGTTTAACAAGCACGATGCGCAACTCGTGCCCACAGCCGGGAGTTGCGCGGACTGTCCAAAGCGCACCGGCCACAATAAATTGCTCTTTGGCGACGACCTCGGCAAGCAGGGCGACCGCTGCACCGACCCCACCTGCTATCAGGCCAAAGTACAGGCGCATGTGGCGGCGACTGTCGCCGCGAAGCCTGAACTAGTACAAATCAGCACCGCCTACGGCGCACAGAGGGACGGCAGCAGTGTCCTGCCACGGAACAAGTACACCGCAATTCGGGACGACAAGCCAAAGTCCAAGGACGACGCAAAGCGGCCCGAGTTCAAGGTGTGCAAGTTCACCACCGAGGCCATCATCACAGAGGGTAGCCATGTTGGCACCATCCATAAGGTCTGCGCAAACCCGGCTTGCCCTATCCATCATCCCAAGCAGTCATCCAGCCGCGACGAGAAGTGGAAGACAGAGCAGGAGAAACAGCGACGGGAGCAAGCCATCGCGAGTGCTACCGGCCTCCGCGTCCTGTCCGCTGTGGGCGATGCCGTGCCCGTCCGATTGATGAAGCGCGATCTGTTTTTCGTTTTGGAGAAGTTGACCAGCCTCATGGATGAGAACCGCCTCGCCATGCTGGCGCGGCAGCACGGCATCCGCCAGAAGCGGGACGATGGCGGCGTCGCAAAAACTTTTGGGGCCTTCTTACGGCGAGCCGACGAGGGAACGCTCTCGCGGCTCTTGGTGGAAACGGCCATCCTGCTGGCCGCGTCCCGGACGAATATCACGACCGTGCTCCGGGATGCCGCCAGCACTTACAAGGTGGACACCGACGCCATCACGGCCAAGGTCAAGCAGGAGTTCGCCGCCAAAGAAAAAGGTAAGAAAGCAGCACAGGGAACGGCAAAGCCAGCGAAGAAAGCCGCCGCATAGACGCAAAGTAGGAATTGGGACCTGCTTGCGGGCAGGTCCTTTCTTTGCCCGTCTTCCCGCCCTGGAATGTGCCGGCGATCTATCGCCGGACCATCCGCGCCCACCCGACGGGCTACAATCAACGGGGAACAATCCTATGCTTCGAATTTATACTGATTGAAAATGCAAATGTTTCGAGGAATTCAGTAGCGTTTCTTGCTGCGATACTGTTAGGGAGAGTCTGCCGGTGTCTGATAGCAATTCACATGCTCCCACTTGGTACGAAACTGAAATCTAAACCGCAGAGCTGCTACGAGCGGTACTATCCCAACGTAAGCGTGATGTAGAGGCCGTCTGGACAGGGCGATAGGGAGTGAAGAAGCTCTTCTTTTGGTGCTTTGCGGCAGAGGAGAGTGATGGAGCCGACGGTCGAACCTGTTGTACGAAGAGTAGTCAAGAGGCGGTTTCGGACACCAGAGGAAAAGCGGCGGATTGTTGAAGAGACGCTGGCGCCAGAAGCGTCAGTCGCGATTGTGGCGCGGCGACATGGAGTCAACGCCAACCAGGTCTTTCACTGGCGCAAGCTGTATCAGGGTGGATTGCTTGGCAGCAGCGAGGTGCGGTTGTTGCCGGTTACGGTTGCATCTGAAGAGCAGGAGACGAAGCCTACGCCTTCGACAGGCGCGATTCATATCGAGATTCCAGGACGAGCGCGGGTCAGTGTAGAAGGTCATGTTGATATAGCTGTGGTACGTGCCGTGCTGGAGTGCCTGCGCGGATGATTCCAGCAAACACGCGTATCTGGATCGTGGCGGGAGTCACAGACATGCGGCGGGGATTTACGGGATTGAGTGCGATGGTGCAGACCACACTGGAGCAGAGCCCTCTCTGCGGGCATGTCTTTGTTTTTCGCGGGCGCAGAGGTGATCTCATAAAAATTTTATGGCACGACGGAGATGGTCTTTGCCTATTCCAAAAACGATTGGACCGCGGACGCTTTGTGTGGCCGCAGGCGCAGAGTGGCACAGTGTCGCTAACACGAGCACAGCTCTCGATGTTGTGCGAAGGGATCGATTGGCGCAGGCCTGCGCGCAGCTTCACACCACCGATGGCTGTGTGAACATGCTTGCCAAGTAAGCTGACTTAGACACGAAGTTATCTTTCTTTTTACACAGTGATAGTTACAGATCATGGCATACTTCCGTCATGCTCGTTGCGCCCGCCACGCTGCCCGATCTGGACAACCTGGATGCTGCGGCCTTGAAGGCGCTGGTGGTGGACCTACATGCGCAGATCGAGCATCTGAAGCTGGTCATCGCGAAGCTGCGCCGCTGCCAGTTCGGACGTAAGTCAGAAAAGGTGGCACGCCGGATCGAGCAACTCGAACTTCAACTGGAAGAGTTAGAAGCTTGTTGCGCCGGCCATGCGCAGCAACCGTCACAGAGCAAGCCGCTTCCGAAGGCTGCTCCTGATCTTGCAGCCAAAAGGCGTGTGCTGCCCGATCATCTGCGACGCGAAGTTCACACGCATCTTCCTGAGGAAAAGGCCTGCCCTGAGTGCGGCGGCGCACTGAAGAAATTGGGCGAAGATGTATCCGAGATGCTGGAGTATATCCCCGCCAGCTTTGTGGTCATCCGCCATGTGCGCCCGAAGCTAAGTTGTGCGCGCTGTTCTTCTGTTGTACAGGCGGCAGCTCCTCCACGGCCTATCGAACGCGGCATGGCCGGTCCAGGACTGTTGGCGCACGTGCTCACGGCGAAGTTTTCTGACCATTTGCCCTTATATCGACAGTCGCATATCTATGCGCGTGAAGGCGTCGCTCTGGACCGCTCCACGCTGGCGCGATGGGTAGGCGAGGCCAGTCATCTATTAGAGCCGCTGGTGGAAGCATTGCGCCGCTACGTGATGAACACCGACAAGCTGCATGGCGACGACACGCCGCTTCCCGTGCTGGCTCCGGGCACGGGCAAGACCAAGACGGCAAGGTTCTGGACGTATGTGCGCGATGCGCGCCCCGCAGGCGATCCAGCGCCGCCTGCCGTGTGGTTTACCTATTCACCGGACCGCAAGGGCGAACATCCGCAGCGCCACTTAGCCAAGTTCCGTGGCATCCTGCAAGCGGATGCGTACTCTGGATTCAACAAGCTCTATGAAGATGGCTCGATTCAGCAAGCGCCTTGCATGGCGCACATCCGGCGCAAGTTTTATGACCTGATGGAAGCGCACCACTCGCCCATTGCTACAGAAGCCGTCGAACGCATCGCTGCTTTGTATCAGATCGAGCGGGAGATTCGTGGCCGTCCTGTTGAAGAACGTCGTCAAGTGCGTAACGCGCGCGCTCGTCCACTGCTGGAGTTCATGCGCCACTGGCTGGAAAGCTCTCTGCTCAAACTCCACCGTAAGTCAGAGACAGCGGCAGCTATCCACTATGCACTGGCCCGTTGGGACGCGCTTGCGCGCTATCTCGACGATGGCCGCATCGAGTTGGACAACTCCGCTGCCGAGCGGGCGCTACGTGCTGTCGCCGTGGGGCGAAAAAATTACCTTTTTGCCGGCTCCGACGAAGGAGGCGCGCGGGCCGCTGTCTTCTATAGTCTGATTGGAACAGCCAAGCTCAACGGCTTCGACCCGGAGGCGTATCTGCGCCATGTGCTCAGTCGCATTGCCGAGCATCCCATCTCACGCATCGAGGAGCTGCTGCCGTGGAACGTCGCCGCAAACCTGTCAGCAAATCAGCACGCCGCTTAGATCGAACCACCGAAGCGGAAGACGCTCTTGCCGCTTTGCCTTATATCGCCGATCTCATTCACCACGGGCAAATCACGATCGGCATCATGCCGCCTGTCGGATGTGTCGCTGTTGCAGCAGATGGCCGCCATAGCATCGCCATGCTGCGCCGCCGTGGAGACGAGACTTTAGCCCAGTTACTCACCCGTCTCGATCAGGCCATCGCCAGGGCGTTCCACGACGACATCTTTACCGACGAAATCAACTCACCTCAATAAACTCACACAACCAGTCGTGTCCACTTGCAAAAGCTCGTGGGCACAACCTGTCCTTTGCACACACTGAACTCCTCTTCGTCCAGACGGCCTCTACATCACGCTTACATCCCAACTCACCATTTCCAAACTTTTAGCAGAAGACCTCTGGTATCTTTTCCGACTGACTTGGATATCAAAGAGCGAAGTCGACAATACAAGAGGTCATTGGGCGCGACTCAAGATTCCTGCGCTTGGGCACCTCTTCAAAACAAACTGTGCAGTGGGCGATAGCCTCGAAGCAACCCTGGCAAACATGGCTTTGCCGCAAAAAGTCGCAATCGCTGTCGCAAAGGAGACGGGATTTGTGAATGCATGCCGCGCATAGCGGAGCTCGCTCATGGGATGGTGCAAGAAAAAATAGATCATCGCTATGTGATGCCTTAACAACTGCTTATAATCTTGGACCAAACGATGCGCAGCGATTCGCTCTCGCATCGACGATTGCCAAGTTTCCGCGCGTGCCAACGCCCAGTAAAGCACGCACCATGGCGGCTGCAAATCTGCTAACGCCGCTCATAGCCTGTCTGGATCCCAAAAGGAGATTTCCCGTCGTAAATGGCGAGAAGGGTGTGCGGGCTGAGCTGCCCCCTGACCTGCCCCCAAAATCCGCACGGTTGATGATACGAAATTAGCTCGTAGTGGGAGCGGTGGGAAAGTGGGAAACGCCATGGGCGTTTTCCAAGCAGGCGAAGCCTGCGTCTTTTCCACCGCTCGCTGTGCGCAGGGCCTCAGCGAACTCATTGGGCGTTCTGTAATCGAGGCTGCTGTGCGGGCGCACTTCGTTGTACTCCTTTCTCCAGCCGGTGATCTTGGCTCGTGCGTCGAACAGGTTCGAGAACCAGCTGGCCCGCAGGCACTCCTCGCGCAGCTTGCCGTGGAAGCTCTCCACGTGTCCGTTCTGCATGGGCCTGCCCGGCTGGATGTGGCGCAGGTCGATCTTCCACTCCAATGCCCAGGCCAGGAAGTGGCGGCTGGTCAACTCCGGACCGTTGTCGCAGCGGATGGCCTCGGGCCTGCCGCGCGCGGCGATCACTTCATCGAGCACGCGGGTCACGCGACGGCTGGCGAAGCCAGTGTCCACTTCGAGCGCCAGGCACTCGCGCGTAAACGCATCGACCACGCTGAGCACACGGATCGTCCGGCCCGCGGCCACCACGTCGTGCGCGAAGTCCAGCGCCCACTCCTGGTTGGCCGCCGTGAGCCGGCGCAGCGGAACGCCACTACGAACGCAGTGTTTCCGCTTCTTGCGCTTCAGACACAGCCCCGCCTCGCGATACACCCGGTACACCCGCTTGTGGTTCACCCGCTCCCCCTCCCGCTCCAGCAGCACTTGCAGCCGGCGATAGCCGTAGCGGGGCTTCTCCCGCGACAGCCGCACCAGCCGCTGCTTCAACTCCTCATCCGATCTTTTTGAGCAATATCGAAAACTCGACACCGCAATCGACATCAGCCCGCACACCCGGCGCTGGCTGGCCCGGTACTGCTCTCCGAGCCAGCAGGCATCCGTCCGGCGGTCTACGAGCTCAGTCCGTTTTTTGCGATCACCGCCTTCAGCATCTCCCGGTCCAGACTCAAGTCGGCCACCAGACGCTTCAGCCGCGAGTTCTCGTCCTCCAGATGGCGCACCTTCTGCACCTCGCTGGCCTCCATGCCCCCAAACTTCGCCTTCCACGCGTAGATCGTGTGCTTGGACACCGAATGCTCCCGCGCCACGTCCTCCGCCGTCCGCCCCGCCTCCACCTGCTTCAACGCAGCAATGATCTGCGCCTCACTGTGCTTGCTCCTTGACATGATCCGTCCTCACTTCTGAATACGAAAATCGTACTCGGTTCTGTGCGGAAAAATGGGCTCAGGTCACCCCGTCAGTTAGTCCGCGTATGTGAGAGTGTCCGGTTTTGAGTTTAGCTGCAAATTCTGCCCGCAGCCGCCGTCGGGGCTGTGCAAATGTGGGAAGCGCGGTATGCTTTCCACATTTGCATAGCCCATTGCGAACTCTTCTGGCGTTCGATAGGCCAGCGCGCTGTGTGGACGCACCTGGTTGTAATCGATTCGCCACTCTTCGATGGTTTCCCTGGCATCGTCCAGCGTCAGGAACCAGTGCAGGTTCAGGCATTCCTCGCGGAACTTGCCGTGGAAGCCTTCAATATAGCCATTCTCCATCGGCCTTCCAGGCGTGATGAAGGTCAGCTTGACCTTATTGTCGTAAGCCCACTGGGCGAGCGCTTTCGATGTGAACTCAGTGCCATTGTCGATGATGATCCGCTCCGGAAGACCTCTGCGGATTCGCAGCTTCTCGAGCACGCGCACGACGCGCAGCGCCGGTAACGACGTGGCCACTTCGATGGCCAGCATCTCACGGCGGAAGGCATCCTCGATCGACATGGTGCGGAACTTGCGCCCGCCGGCCAGTGCATCGTGCAGGAAATCCATCGTCCAGGTCTCGTTCGGACGGGTTGGCGGCGCCAGCAGCACTCGCGCCCGGGCACAAACACGCCGCCTGCGCCGCCTTCTGCGCACCACCAGCTTCTCCTCCACATAGATCCGGTAAACCCGCTTGATGTTCACCTGCCAGCCTTCCCATTCGAGCAGAATATGCAGGCGCCGGTATCCCCAGCGGCCACGCTGATCGGCCAACTCGCGCAGACGCATGCGCAACTTCTCATTGGCCGAAGCAAAACGCGTTGCTCGTCGGCTATACCGCACCATCGCCCGGCACACTTCCAACTGCCCACAGGCATGCCGCTCCGAGCACTCCGCAGCGGCGCGAAACAACGGCACAGCTTCGCGCCGTGCCTGCGGGCCTACCATTTTTTTGCAAGTACCGCCTTGAAGCCGACGATGTCCAAAGCCTGCTCGGCCACCAACTGCTTCAGCTTGCGGTTCTCCTCTTCCAGTTGCCGCAGCCGCTGCGCATCACTCACTTCCAGGCCGCCGCACTTGACCTTCCAACGGTAAAACGTCTGCTCGCTGATGCCGTGCTTCCGGCATAGCTCCGCAGTCTCGATTCCTGCCTCCGACTCCTTCAAGATCCCCACGATCTGTTCTTCTGTGTATGTAAGCGTTGGTTTCAGGCCGCATTGACATTTGGTTGGTCGTAGAGATCGTGTCCATGATGTTTTGCTCGTGGGCACGATAGTCGGAAGCGGTTAGTCGCAGGCGGTCGGAGTGGCGGCGAGGTTCC
>Ga0209810_1001684_pt1 | contig 31391 bp, 30 predicted proteins | sample Coa_R1_7_FD_187159 | JGI IMG/M metagenome (GOLD analysis project Ga0209810, IMG submission 187159) | Surface soil microbial communities from Centralia Pennsylvania, which are recovering from an underground coalmine fire - Coalmine... | ecosystem: Environmental > Terrestrial > Soil > Unclassified... | reverse complement strand
CTTCGAGAGGATGACGCGCGGTGGTCAGCTATCACCCGGACCCGCCGCAGCTGCTCCGCGCTCGCCTACGGCTCGCGCTCCACAGCCGCGGCGGAGAAGAGCTCAACCGACTCGTACACCACGAGCGGGGACGCTACTTCCGCCGCCGGAGCGCCGACACTCGACAGCGAGCTGGAGACTCGAAAGAATCCCCCCGGTGTCAGAGTCCAAGACCACCTCCGGCTTTGGCGCATGGGTTACGGCGACGCGGACAGCACGGAATCTCACCCTTAAAGAGCTTGCGGCTCGGGCGGAAATCAACGCTCGAACGCTTCGGGAAATCGAGACCGAGAAGCGGCCGAACCCGTCTCTGGCGACTCGCGAGAAGCTGCAGCTGGCCCTGGAGAGAGCGGACAAGGCGTCGTCTGACGGCGGCCTCGGTGAGCTCGAAACCGCTCCCACAGCCTCGGAGGCATACGGCGAGTGGCTCCTGGGCGAGCGGAGCAAGCGGAACCTAACGCGCCAGGCGTTGGCGGCGAAGGCGGGCATGAATGAACGGACGCTCGGAGAGGTCGAGCGGGGCAAAAGACATGGCTCGCCCGCGACGCGGAAGAAGCTCGAGCTGGCGCTTGGGGTGAGCCCGCCCCTGGCTGTCCAGAAGGTCGTGAAGGAGGAGACGACGATCCAAGGTGTCGGCGAATTCTCCGACTTCGATCCGCACGATCTCGACGAGCTTCCAAATGGCCCCGGCGTCTACGTGTTCTATGACATCAGCGACCGACCGGTTTACGTCGGTGAGAGCGGCAATATCCGTGGCCGCATACGCGGCAGCCACCTTGAGAAGTTTTGGTACAGACGCCCGATCGTGGAGAAGGGTTCGTATGTCCGCGTCGACAACGACAGGCTCAGGCGACAACTCGAGGACACGTTGATCAAGTTCCTAAAGTCGAACGCCGTGATCAATCGACGTCAAGTCGCGAAGTAGAGTCGTCGTCGCCGCCCGGGCTCGAACGGGTACGAGGAGCCGGCGCACCGAGGAGTTGACGGATCGGTCGCGGCCGCCGGTTGAGGAAAATGAACACGTACGGCAGCTTGCCGGCGTGAGAATCATGGGGGCCCCCCGCGGCCGCGAAGCTGAGCCGTGCCCCAGCTACGGCGCTTCCTGGCGTGGGACAGGCCTCGGCCGATGATCCATAGCGCGAGCGGCGACCAGAGCAGAATCGCGCCGACGAGCGCCAGAGTGCTGGGGTGGTTGACGGGCCAGCCGGTCGCGAGGCCTTGGAGGAGGAGCGCGGTTCCTCCGACCACGATGAGGCTAGCGAGGCGCGGGAGGAGAACGAACAGGACGCGCAAGTATGGGGCGACGAGTAGGAGCAGAAGGAAGGTCGGGCCCATGTCGGTGGGCGTGAGGAGCGCGTCCCTTAGTTCGGCCTTCAGACGTCGTTCCGCGGGAGCTGCTGGACCGGCCGCGGCGGCCTCAGCTGCGCGCCGGTGCGTGATGTACTCCTGATAGGCATCGCGTTCTTGTGCGACGAAGCGAACGAAATCAGGGAACTTGTTCCTGGTAAAGATCTCGCCTGGGCCGGTGCCCATTCCTGACTTGCGGCAGATGTGCCATGTCGGGCCTGAGGTTGGTTGTTTCTGCCTTGCGCCTCTGGCCACTGAGAGCGATGCGAGATTCGCGAATGCAGTTGGTGCTCTTGCCTGCGCTCCGACCGACTTGGCGAACGGCGCGAGTCGGCAGCATCCGAGCGCTGCCGACGGCGCCGGCCCGAGAGCCCCTAGTCGAAGCAGACGAACTTTCGACGAGGGCGTACTCTCGAACGATGCGGTGGCTCGGGAGACGAAGGGTCGCCGAGCGCGCGCGCCGGATTCCCTGGCAAGAGCTCGACGACCTGCTTGCCTTGACGCCGGCGGCGTTTGAGGAAGCCGTCGCGGCGATTTACCGCGAGTACGGATTCCGGCGCGTGGTTCGCACAGGAAGGCCTGGCGACCTCGCTGCGGACATCACCTGCCGCGACGCGAGAGGCCGACTGGTGGTAACCGCATGGGATCGGCAGAGGTCCAGAAGTTCCTCGGGATGGCGAATATCCACCACAAGGCGGACGACGCAGTCTTGATCACGACGTCAGACTTCACGCGGTCCGCCTACGCGCTTGCCGCCGAGCACGACGATCCCTACCTCATCAACGGCGTAGGCATCGCGCAGATGCTTGCGAACGTTCTCGGAGCGGACCACACCGTGTCTGGCGAGGAAATACTACGCACGGCAGGTCTTACCCCTCAGGAGCTTGCTGCGCGCGCTGCGGTGGATCTGACGCGTGCCCGCTCGCAGGCAGACGCAGAGTTTTGCCACTGTCACAGCTCAGTCGTGCAGTGGGTCGGGTTCAAGGGACGCGACGGCGTTCCGGCACTCGTCTGTCCGTATTGCAAGCGTGTCGCAACGCCGGAGGAAGTGCACGAAGCGATGATTCACGGCACGTTCGGCCAGCAGACGGTGCCGGGCTTGGAACCGCTGCGCGAAGCCGTTCGGCGAAGGGAGCAACGCCGGCGACGATGAGCCGCCATGTACCTATCGCACTTGGCGCCCCGGACCGGCTTGCACCGTCACACACTCACCACTTGCTCCGATCCCCTGGAAGTAGTGGTCGGTCGCGTGGTTCTCCCGCACCACCACGACGACCGCTTCACGGACATGGCGCCCATACGACGGTGTCCAGCCACGCGCTCAAACCCGATTCGTCGGCTTCGTTCGCGTGGGGCATCGCGCGATCAGCCAGAGAGAAGGCTCCCGAATGCGGCGGCGCTCTCGACCGAGTCGAGAGACAGCACGGTGTCTCGAATCGCGCGCGCTCGGCGTGCGGAAAGGACAAGCGCGGCGTTCTCGTCGAACTTCGCGACGATGTCGGCAGCCGAAAGCGGTCGAGTGTCTGCTCCGCGGTTGACGTGTTCACGATGTGTGAGCTCACGGCCGTCATCGAGCCGAATCCGGAGCTCTCCAGAGAAGTACTGCGGGAAGGCTGACTGGGGATCGTCGTGGCACGTGACGCGCGTGGCCAGTGCGAGCACTGCCGGATCCGACAGTGCGGCGTCCTCTAATTCGGCAAGTCCGAACTTTCCGTGCAGCAGCGTCGTCGCGACGACGTAGGGGAGCGAGAACTTCGCTTCGTAGTCGCTCTTCGGGGCCACTTTGCCTTCCGCTGGATAGCTCACGACAGCGCCGGGTGTTGGATGGATGAAGGCATCAATCGCGACGATCTTCTGGCCGTCGAAGCCCTCCGCGCGACGCAGCGCGAGTGCGGCGTCCGCGAACGCGTGGATGAAGTGACAGACAGGGAACGGCTTGACGGCGTTGTTGAGCACCTCCCAACGGTGGCCGAGGCTCGCTGTCCACGGCCGGAGGTCGACATCCTCCGTCTGGATGTGCGTCCGATAGAAGCCGAAGCGGCCTTCGTAGATACAGGCGGGCGCCTTCCAGCGGGCACGAGCGAGCGCGGCCGCGGTGATGCCGTTGGCGGCGGCGAGGCCTGGGTGGAGTCTCTTCGTCCAACTGCCGTCGTCGAGAAACTCGAGGACGCCAGCAGCCATCGATCCCACAATTCCCTGCGCGCGTGCGATCCCGGACGCGTCGAGGTCGGAAAGACGGGCGGCAGCGGTTGCACAACCGAAGGCGCCGGCGACACCGGTCGGATGGAAGCCGACGGCATGTAGCTTGCCCTCGGTGGCGGCTGCAACTCGAGCGGCGACTTCAACCGCGAGCACATAACCGAGAAGAAGGTCGCGGCCGCCCTTTCCGTGCTCCACGGACATCGCAAGGGCGAGCGGGAAAGCGCTGGTCGAGGCATGGCACCCCGAGGCGACGTGGGTGTCGTCGTAGTCGAGACCGTGACAGAGGACACCGTTGACGATCGCGGCGTCGCGCTGAGCGAGACATTGAGGAGAGCCGATCACTGGATGGGTGCCGCTCCCGAGCTGAGCGAAAGCCGCGGCGGCCATCGTCGCGAAGGGGAACGTCGTGGCGGCGTACGCGACGCCGACGCTGTCGAGGATGAAAAGCTTCGCACGCTCGACGACGTCGGGCGGGAGATCTTCGTACGTGACGTCGGCCGCGAACGCGGCGATCTCCTCGGCGATGGTCGTTGCCGCGAAGGCCGGCGGCACGCCGCTCACGACGTTCTCAGGGTTGAGGTATCGACGTCGAGCTCGTCGAGTTCCGCCGTCCCAAATACGCCCGTCGCGGCGAGCGCACGAAGACGATCGGCATCGTACTCGCAGATCGTCGAGAGAACGTCGACCGTGTCTTCACCGCGGAACGGCGCCCGCGCGAGAGGTTTCTCGTCGTCGCCGACACGAAGCGGCGTTGAGATCATCGTCACGGTGCCAAGCACAGGGTGGTCATACGAGACAAGTCCATGCCGGTCCGCGACCTGCGGCTCCTCGAGCGCGGCGACGACATCGTTCACCGGCGCGCAGGGAATACCGGCCGCGGCGAGCGCGTCGACCCACTCCGACACGGAGCGTTTGCGGAACGCGTCGCCGAGAATCGCGAGGAGCTCATCCCGGTTGCGGTCACGTTCGGCGAACGTCGCAAAGCGCGGGTCGAGTATCAGCTCGGAGCGCCCGATCACCTGACAGAGGCGCTCCCAAAACTTCTGTTTCGGACACCCGACGACCAACCAGCCGTCTGCCGCGGCGATGTTCTGGAACGGCACGATCGACGGATGGGCCGAATTCGGAGTTCGCTCCGCTCGATATCCACGCGAAGCAACCCACGTGCCGAGGTAGCAGAGCTCTGCGAGCGCCGTCTCGAACAGCGAGATGTCGCAGTCGCAGCCAACGCCATCGCGGCGCGCCTTGAGCACGCCGGCCAGGATCGCGATCGCGGCCACATAACCGGCGGAGAGATCGACGAGCGAGAGGCCGGTCTTCGTCGGCGGCCCGTCTGGCTCTCCGGTGAGGCTCATCCAGCCGGCAAGCCCTTGCACCATGTAGTCGTAGCTGCCCTCGCCTGCGCGCCGGCCCGTCCTGCCAAACCCCGAGAGCGCGCAACAGACGATCGCCGGATTCACAGCGCGCAAATCCTCGAACGTCAATCGAAGCCTGGCGGGTTGGTCGCCGCGCAGGTTCGAAAAAACGACATCGGCGCGACGAACGAGGTCCTCGAAGACCACCCGTCCCTCCGGAAGGCGGAGATCGAGCGAGACGCTGCGCTTGTTCCGGTTGAAAGTCTCGAAGAAGAGCGAATGCTCGCCAGCCTGGTAGGTCGGAGGCGCGTAGCGGGCGACGTCGCCCCCGGTCGCGGGGTCCTCGATCTTGATCACCTCGGCGCCCAGGTCAGCAAGCTGCAGGGTCGCCCACGGGCCCGCGCCGTACTGCTCCACCGCGACAATCCGCAGGCCTGCGAGTGGTAATGCCACGCTCTTCCCTTCCCTCGATCGATCGTCTGTAGAAGACAGACTTTTAGTCGGAGAGGTCTGCCTTGCGCAATATCGCACTGGGTTGTAGGTTCTTGATGATGTCTGACATTAACGCAGGGATGGGTGTTTCGCAACTCCCTCGCTCGCTGCTCTTTGTGCCAGGGAGCGAGGAGCGAAAGGTCGCGAAGGCGTTCGCCGAGTCCGGCGCGGATGCAGTCGTCGTCGATCTCGAAGACGCGGTCGCCGTGGCGATGAAAGATCGGGCGCGGGTGATGGCCCTCTCCGCTCTGTCCGCGGCAGATCAGGCCGGCCCGGCGAGGATGATCCGACTCAACGGCGCGGACACGCCACACTTCGCCGCAGACATCGCGGCGGTCGCGACCCTTGACGCGGGGACAATCGACGCCGTCGTCGTTCCGAAAGCGACGTCTGAGGCCGTCGCGGCGGTCGCCGAGGTCGGCCTGCCGGTTATCGCGATCGTGGAGACGGCGGTCGGCCTGCGACGCGCGTATGAGACGGCGCGTTCTGCTTGCGTCTTCGCGCTGCTCCTCGGCAGCGCCGACTTGGCCGCGGAGCTCAACCTCACGCGCCGGCCCAATCGTCACGCGCTGTTGTATCCGCGATCGCAGCTCGTCGTCGATTCAGCCGCTGCGGCGATCGCGCCGCCTGTGGACGGTGTCTACGAGAACTTTCGCGACGCCAAAGGCCTCGAGGCCGAGGCGCGCTACGCGCACGCACTCGGATTCGGCGGCAAGGCGTGCATCCATCCAGCACAGGTCCCGGTCGTCAATCGTGCATTCTCGCCGAGCCTCGAGGAGATCGAGTGGGCGCATGCGGTCGTCGATCTCGACGCTGCCGGAGCCGAAGAAGGACGCGGCGCGGCGGCGCTCGAGGGAACGCTCATCGATGCCGCGGTCGTCAGACGGGCGAGCCAGATCCTCTCTCGAGCGAAAGGAGCATCGACATGAACACTCTGACGGCGCCCAAGATGTGGCGTGGACGGTTCTTCGAGGATTTCGAACCCGGGGACATCTACCGGAGCCGGCTCGGGCGCACGATCACCGAAACCGAGAACGTGTGGTTCACCTGCCTGACGATGAACACGGCGCAGACTCACTTCAACCATCCGTACGCCGAGCGCACAATGTTCGGCAAGCCGCTCGTAAACAGCACGCTCACCCTGGCGCTGGTACTCGGGCTTACGGTCGCCGACACGAGCGAGAATGCCTTCGCGAACCTCGGGTGGACGGAGATTCGCCTGCCCGCACCGGTGTTTGTGGGCGACACGCTGTGGGCCGAGACGGAGGTTCTCGAGGCGCGCGAATCCCGGTCAAATCTGTCGGTCGGGATCATCTCCGTTCGTACGAGGGGCCTGAACCAGGAGGGCACCGTGGTGATCGAGTTCAAGCGCGCGTTCATGGTCTATAAGCGTGACGCGGCCGAGGCAGCGGAGATGTTCCCGAAAGCTGCGACGCCTTGGAGCGTCTGACGTGACCGCCGCCGAGACGAGGGACGTACTGAACGCCGAGGAGCGTGAGATTCTCGGCGCCGTCCGCGCCTTCGTGGAGCGCGACGTTCTGCCCGTCGCGTCCGATCTCGAGCACGCGGACGCCTACCCGGCAGATCTCGTGGCGACGATGAAGAGCCTCGGCCTTTTCGGAGTCACGATTCCGGAGGAGTACGGCGGGCTCGGACTCGACCTCCTCACCTACGCCTTGATCCAGGTCGAACTCTCACGCGGGTGGATGTCGCTTAGCGGCGTCCTCAACACGCATTTCATCTCCGCCTGGATGATCAAGACGTTCGGCACCGACGCGCAACGCGAGCGTTTCCTACCGGGGATGGCGAGCGGCGAGTACCACTTCGCCTACTCGATGACAGAGCCCGAAGCGGGATCCGACGTCCAGGCGATCCGCACGCGCGCAGAACGGGACGGCGACGATTACGTGATCACGGGACAGAAGATGTGGGCGACGAATGGCCTGCAGTCGAGCATGATCATGCTGCTCGCGAAAACGGATCCGGCTGCCGTGCCGGCGCACACGGGAATGACCGCGTTCATTGTCGAGAAAGAGCCTGGGGCCGTCCAGCAGCCGGGGCTGACCATTCCGCCGAAGCTCCGCAAGCTCGGCTACAAGGGAGTCGAATCCACGGAGCTTGTGTTCGAAAGGTTCAGGGTCCCGGCCGACTCGGTGCTGGGCGGCGCCGGCGGCGTCGGCCAGGGCTTCAAGTACTTCATGGGCGGCGTCGAGCTTGGCCGCGTCAACGTCGCTGCGCGCGCGGTCGGGATCGCTACGTCGGCGTTCGAGCAGTCGATCCGCTACGCGCAGCAGCGAACGGCGTTCGGTAAGACGATTGCGCAGCACCAGGCGATCCAGCTGAAGCTCGCACAGATGGCGACGAAGATCGAGGCGTCGAGGCTGCTGATGATCCACGCGGCTCGCAAGAAGGACGCTGGGGAACGAGCTGACCTTGAAGCCGGGATGGCGAAGCTCTTCGCAACAGAGACCGCGACCGAGGTTACCCTCGAAGCAATGCGAATCCACGGCGGCTACGGCTACTCCCAGGAATTCGGGGTGGAGCGCCTGTTCCGCGACGCCCCGGTCCTCGTGCTCGGCGAGGGATCGAACGAGATCCAGCAGCTCGTGATCGCACGAAGGCTGCTCGAGCGATACGCGGTGTAGCTGACGAGGGAATCGCCATGGCTGCGCGAAGTGGGGAGTCAGTGATAGACGAGCGGGGCGCGCGGCCGGCCGTACGCGACGACGGCGAGATGCTCCCGGGGGTCCGCCCTGTCGCGCACGCGTACGAGCAGATCGCGGACCAGCTTCGCGCGATGATCGTGACGGGCAGGCTGGCCGACGGCGAGAGGCTTCCGAGCGAGGCGACGCTCGCAGGTGCATTCAGCGTCAGCCGCGCCACAGTCCGTGAGGGGCTGCGGCTGCTGGCCGCCCAGAATCTCATCCGTACGTCGAAAGGACGCGACGGTGGATCGTTTGTCAGCCTCCCGACGATCGAATACGTCTCGGAAACACTTGGCTCCGGGATCGGACTGCTCGCGCAGGCGGAGCAGGTCACTGTCGACCAACTGCTTGAGGTGCGCGAACTCCTCGAGGTTCCGGCGGCAGGGCTGGCGGCGCTGCGGAGCGGGAGGGAGCGGCTAGGCGCGCTCGACGCACTACACGCCGGTGACGAGGCTGTACTCGATGCGCATAACGACTTCGCCCGGAACGCTGCCTTCCATGCGACGGTGATCAAGGCGTCGGAGAACGCGCTCCTGGAGTTGGCTGCGCGTCCGATCTTTGAGATCCTGCAGGCGCGACTGCTGCTGTCCTCCCTCCCTGGCACGTTCACGGCGTCGGTGGCGGAGCAGCACGCGGTCATCGCTGACGCGATCTCGTGCGGAAACCAGGAAGCCGCCGAGACGGCGATGCGCGAGCATTTGCGTTTCATCAGGCCGTACTACCGCGGGCTGGCAGAGCGCTAGTCGCGCAGCGCGCCCCATCCGAGGAGTCCGGCGCCGACGAGGACGGCTCCGCCGAGGCCGTACCCGGCGCGAGCTCCGGCAGACTGAATCGCCCAGCCGGAGAGCACACCCGTGACCGGGTTCATTCCCGGGAGCGCCATCGTCCAAAGTGCCATCACGCGGCAACGCAGCGGGTTGGGCGTCCGGAGCTGCATCATCGTGTTCGCGAGGGCGATCATCCAGATGGAAAAAAAGCCCGCCGCAGCTACCCCGACGAACGCGAGCGGAGCCGCGGGCGCGCAGGCGGTCGCCAGCACGGTCGCCCCGGCCGCAAGGCAGAGTGTCCGCACGCGAGGCCCGAGCAGGCCCGGTAGCTTGCGGCTCGCCGCGACTGCGCCAGGAAGCGCGCCGAAACCGAAGCACCCCACCATCGTTCCGTAGCCGGCTGCGCCGAGTCCGAAAGCCTTCGTCGCGAGCACCGGCAGAGTCACGCTCGTGTTGAAGACGAACGTTCCGGCGACTGCGATCAGCAGCCCTGCACCGAGCGAGCGCTCCGAACGGAGCTGGGCGACGCCGTGCTTCAGCCCGGCCTCTAGCCGGGACAGCGGTCGGCAGCAATCCGGCCGAGTGGAGAGCAGCACAAGGAGCGGGGGAAGAAACGTGACCGCGTTGAAGACGAAGCACGCGCCGACGCCAATTGTCGAGATGAGAATGCCGGCGACCGCCGGGCCGACGACGCGCGACACATTGATTGAGATCTCGAACAGCCCGATCGCGCTTGCCGTGTTCGCGCCGCCGGCCATGTCGACGGCGTACACCTGTCGTGCAGGCGCGTCGATCGCCACGATGACGCCGCTCGTGGCGGCGAGCGCGAACACGATCGAGAGGCGGATCTCGCCGCTTAGCGTGAGCGCGCCTAGTGCAGATGCGACCGAGATGAACGCGACCTGCGTCCCAATCAGGACGCGTCTTCGGTCGACATGGTCGAGCAACACTCCTGCGAACAGGCCGAGTCCGAGCAGCGGCCCGAACGTCGCGACGCTTAGCAGGCCCAGATCGACGCCCCGGCCGGTCAACCGGTAGACGAGCCAGGCCAGCCCGACAGCCTGCGTGAGGTTGCCCGAGCCCGAGAAGACTTGCGCGATGAACCAGCCGCGGTACGAGCGCACCCGCAGCGCTGAGAACGCGCCCACGTCGGCTTGGCTCACTCCTGCCCCGGCAAGCGAGCCGGCCGTCTCACGCCTTGACGAAGGCGAGATCCGGGGAGAGCCAGTAGGGCGGGAAGTAAGCGTTGGTGCCGGAAAGAGGGAGAATGTCATCACGGAGACGGATGCCGAGCGTGTCGCGCATGAACCGCTTCCGCTCCTCGATCCGCGTCCAGACGGCTGGGTGGCAGCGGCGCAGCTCGGCGCGGAGCGCGTCGTCTGCAAGCGCGATCGTGTCCTCGCAGTTCGAGGCCCACGCAGGATCGCCGCCCACCGGAATGATGTCGCACTGGAGAGCCATCCCCGACCGCAGCAAGTCGCTCGATTCCGGACGGATCGGGCTATGGATCCATTCGTCCACACCAGTGAGGTGGCCGGGGTTCAGTGCCGGTCGGATGCGCCCGCCGTTCAGGATCGAGCGGATCTCGGCGTCGATGTCGCCGCCTCTGACACCGATGCCGACGGCTTCGTACCAGGATGCAATCGCGCGCCAGTACGGCCGGGCGAGATCGCGCTCGAACGCATCGCCGCCATTGCGCGACGCGAGCACGCCGGCGCGCGAGCACAATCCTCCCCAGTAACCGATCGCCGTTGTGACGGCGTCGCCGTCGCGGAGGAGGCGCTCCGTCGGGCTGCGGAGCCCGACGAGGCCCGACCCGGACGCGAACATGACGTGCGCGGTGAGTGGCTCGCCGGCGTAGCCCGCAGAGGCAACTGCCTCCTCCTCGCTGGTGCCCGGCGACGCGGCCGCAATTACCCGGGCCACCGCCGCCGATGCGCGGGCGGCGCCCCACTCGAAGAGCGCTAGCTCGTCGGCGCTGTTTGAAGCGCGAAGGCCTGTCTCGGGGCCCATGACGACGGGGGTTGCATCATGGACGTCGCCGCCGTGGGTGGCCGCCTTGACCGCCACGAGGACGAAGGAGGGCACGGCGAGCGGCGGGTCGCTGACGGGCATCTCTTCGCTCGTGAAGTACTTCCATCCGACGATGCCCACGCTGGCGTGTGGCTTGAGGCCTGCCATGGCGAGCGCCTCGACGAGTGTGTGTCCCTCGCTCCTGCTCTGGCCCAGCAGGCTCAAGGAAGGAGCGAGGATCACTTCAAGCTCGACAGGTAGCAGCTTCGCGTAGTCGAGGCCTTCGTTCCCGACGATCAGCGAGGCGCTGGACGACGTCAGCACGAGCAGTGCTTCCTCGAACCGCGGGTCAAAGCCACAGCAGTACACGAGGTTCGCGCAGTGCTCGCGGTCGCCGTAGACCACCACGGCATTAGCGCCGGCGGCGTCGAGCAGGAGGCGCATACGACGCCGGTACTCGTCGCCGTCGAGCGCGGGCCGCTCACGTGGGGCATCGATCTTCGGGAACCCGACGCGCTCGAGAGAAATGGACTCGGTCGTCATGCTGGACTTCTCCTTCCTTCCGTGTCGCGGCTCGCGATCCGGCGGATCGCGGCCACCGAGGTGCTCGTCGAGCCTGTCGGTGTGTACTCAAGTCCGAGACGTCCGCGGTAGCCGGCGTCATGTAGCTGTAGGAGGAGCTCGTCCCATGCGACCTCGCCGGTCCCGGGCTCGTGGCGGCCGGGAGCATCTGCGATATGAACGTGGGACACGAGCTGCGCTCGGCCGCCAAGGACAGTCGGGAGGTCCTCGCCCATGACGGCCGAGTGGTAGAGGTCGAAAAGGCAGCGGACGTGCTCGGAGTCGGCCGCTACGACCAGATCAAGGCAGTGCGGCGTTGTGTCCACAAAGGTGCCGACGTGTTCGACACGCGAGTTGAGGTTCTCGAGCAGGAGAACAACGGCTGTTCCCTCGAGCACATCCGCCGCGCGGAGCAAGGCCTCGCGCACGGCCTTGTCCTGAGTGGCTGTGGCGGTGTCCGCGCGCGAGTCGCCGGCCGTGGCGATTAGGTAACGAGCGCCGAGGTTTTCGGCGACGCGCGCCGACTCCGTGAGGCCTGCGACGAAACGGTCATGCGTCCTCGGGTCGACGAGCTCTCCCATCGGATCTGTGCAAAGGCAGTGAAGGGCAGTGCCGGTCGAGCGAAGAGCCGTCTCGATCGAGGTGAGATCCTTGCCGCGCCACCACCAGAACTCGACGGCGTCGAAGCCGTCGGCCGCGGCGGCGCGGATGCGGTCGTCATACCGGGGACCCAACTCGCGGAATAGGAGCTCGACGTTGGCGACGAGCTCATACACCAGCTGCCTCCCGCTCCGGCGGAAACACTCCTGCCCGCCCGACGAGACCGGATGTGCGGATCCCAAGTTCGGCGAGGTGGTCGTGGAGCGCGAGCAGGTTGTCCATATCGATGTTGCCGATGCCGTACCCGGAGCGCCGGAGCTGCCACGCGAGATCTTCGGTCGCGATGTTCCCGGTCGCGCGCGGCGCGAACGGGCACCCTCCGATCCCGCCGATGCTCGCATCGAGTGTCGTGACGCCGGCCTCGACCGCCGCAAATGCGTTTGCGTAACCGGTATTACGGGTGTTGTGGAAGTGACACCGGAGCGGCACGTTTCCTACGGTTGACGCGACGGCAGCAACGAGCTCGCGCACCTGCCGCGGTATGGCACAGCCGATCGTGTCCGCGAGAGCGAGTTCGTTAGCGCCGGCGGAGGCGGCCGCCTCGGCGAGCGAGGCGACTCGTTTCGTCGCGACCTCGCCCTCGAACGGACATCCAAACGCGGCGGCGAGCGTGACGGTCGTTGCGACAGCGGCGGCGGCATCGGTGAGCAGCTCGCACATCTCGGCTAGCACCTCGTCGGTGCCGCGACCCTGATTCCGCCGGCTGAACTCATCTGTGCAAACGACGACAAGATTCACCTCGTCGATGCCGGCGGCGAGCGCCCGCTCATAGCCGCGTCGGTTCAACGCGACGCCGATGTAGGAGGCCGTCCCACGCGGGAGGCGTGACACGACATCCTCGGCGTCGGCCATCTGCGGCACGTGGCGTTCGTTGACGAAGCTCGCGACTTCGATGCGGCTCAGTCCGCAGGCGACCAGACGGCAGACGAGTCGCGCTCGGGCCTCAGGTGGGAGCGTGAGCGGCTCGTTCTGGAGACCGTCACGCGGGGCGACCTCGACCAGTTCAACGTTCACAGCTTCTGCCGTGGGCTTGCGAGTCGTAGCGAGCGGCCGAGTTGACAAGGATCGCAATGTATACAATTCTCCAAGCCATGGCGACCGACTTCCACGGATCATCCCAAAACGGCGGGAATGTCGACCTGGGGATGTATCCAAATGGCGGCCCGCTCCCGCTCGGCGATGTGCGGGTGCTTGAAATGGGGCAGCTGCTCGCCGGGCCCTTCGCAGGCCAACTTCTCGGCGACTATGGGTGCGAGGTAATCAAGATCGAGGCGCCCGGCGCCGGAGACCCGTTGCGCCAGTGGGGCCGGCACCAGCCAGGAGACCATTCACTCTGGTGGCCCGTCGTCGGTCGCAACAAGCGATCCGTCGCCATTGACTTGCGCAGCCAGCGCGGGCAGGGACTGGTGCGGAAGCTCGTACGGAAGGTCGACGTCATCGTGGAGAACTTCCGGCCGGGAACCCTCGAGCGCTGGGGGCTCTCGTTCGAAGAGCTGAAGGCCGAGAAGCCCGACATCATCCTTGTCCGCGTGACTGGCTACGGCCAGACCGGCCCGTACGCGCGGCGCCCGGGGTACGGCTCGATCGGCGAGGCGATGGGCGGCCTCCGCTACCTGACTGGTGACCCGTCGACGCCGCCGACACGCGTCGGCGTCAGCATCGGCGACGCACTCGCCGGCATGTTCGCGGCGATCGGCGCCCTTGTAGCGCTCCACGAGCGCACACGAACGGGGCGCGGCCAGGTCGTCGACGTCGCCCTCTACGAGGCTGTGCTTGCCCTGATGGAGTCCCTTATTCCGGAATACGCGCTGCGCGGCACGATCCGAGAACGATCCGGCGCAGTCCTGCCCAACGTTGCGCCCAGCAACGTTTATCCCACCGCCGACGGCGTACCCCTGATCATCGCCGCGAACCAGGATACGGTCTTCCCCCGCCTGGCCGAAGCCATGGGCGCACCCGAACTCGCCGCCGACGAGCGTTTCTCGACCCACGCTGCGCGCGGCCGCCACCAGGCGACGCTCGACGACATGATCGCCGCCTGGACGAGCGCACTGGCTGCCGAAGAACTCGAGCGGCTCCTCGAGCAACACGAGGTGCCGTGCGGCCGCATCTTCCGGGCGCCCGAGATGCTGGCCGATCCGCACTTCGCCGCCCGCGAGGCTATCGTGCGACTTCCGCATCCCGAGCTCGGCGCCTTCCCGATGCAGTCGGTCGTTCCCAAGTTCAGCGAGCATCGCCTCCGCCCGCGCGACCTAGGCCCGGACCTCGGAGAGCACACCTATGACGTGCTCTCCGCGCTCACAGACCTGGCCCCCAACGAATTCGAGGAGCTCGTCTCGTCCGGTGTTCTCGCGGGGCCGCTGCCTACTCCGGAAGGGGCGGCCTCGTAATGGCGACGACGAGCGCGTCCGATGGCGCGACGATCTACTACGAGATCCACGGCGATGGCGAGCCGCTTGTATTGATGGGCGGCTGGGGGACGTTCTGCCATGGCAAGTTGCGCGATGCGCCACGTGCCCTTGTTGCGGGCTACCAGGTTCTCACGCTCGACTACCGTGGACTCGGCGAGTCGACGGACGTCGCCAGTACGACACCCTCGACTGCGCAGTACGCCGACGACCTCGTTTCCGTCCTCGACGACGCCGGTTGGGGGCAGCCGCACTTCATGGGCATGGTCGGGATGGGCGCGTGCGTCGGCCAGCAGCTTGCGATCCGGCATCCGACGAGGGTTCGGTCACTCGTGATGACCGGGACGTGGGCACGGTGCGACAGGCTCTTAGCCGACCAACTGGAGATGTTCCGGCGCGTGCACGTCGAGCTCGGGTTCCCCTCGTTCCAACTGCTCGCCGCCGCGCTTTCGTTCGAGCCGGCGTTTTATGAGCACCATCGCGACCGCATTCTTGGCCCCACCGGCGCATGGTCAGACCTCGACGGTCGCGCCGAGGCGCACGCTCGCCTGATCGAGGCGTGCCTGGACCATGACACGAGCGAAGAGCTCGAGCGAATCGAGGTTCCCACCCTCGTCGTCCACGCCGGGTCCGACGTCCTCACTGGGCCGCGGCTGACGAAGCCGCTCGAGGACGGGATCCCTGAGGCGAGCGGGGTGATGTGGCCGGAGCTTGCCCATATCGTCGCAGGCAAGGAGCAGAAGATCGCGTTCGACCGGATCCTGACTGACTTCCTGAGCGTTGTCGCCGCACCAGCCTGAGCATCTCCACGCTGTAACGCGGCCGCAAGTCGACCTGTGCGGGCTGCAGCCGGGCGACGTGATCCTGCACCGGCCCTCACGCACAGTCACCGAGTTCGACGACATGCTGGTCGCCCTACTGACGGTCAATTTCGCGCCGCTCCACATCGACGCGCATTACTCCGCCACAACGCCGCATGGCCGACGAATCGTGAACGGACTCTTGATCGCGTCCATCGCAATCGGCCTCGGCAACCAGGACCTTCACCCTGTCGGCAAGCGGCCGTTTTCGATCGACGAAATTGCACATCACGCACCGACCTTTCATGGCGACACGATCACCTGCGCGACCGAGATCGAAGCTGTCGAGCAGGTTGGCGACGAGCTGCGGCTGGGCGTATGCACGACCGTGACGAAGAGCGACGGAGAGCTCGTGATGACGCTACGACGGACTGTGCACTCGACAATCGAATCCGGCTCGGCATGAGTGTCGAGGGTGCCCAGACCTGGGGTTCGCTGCTGCGCACCCTCGCGGAGGGATGTGGCGCGCGCGAGGCGCTCGTCGCCGACGGCAAGAGAGTCACGTTCCGCGAGATCTACGATCGCTCCAGCCGCGTGGCTGCTGCACTTGTGCGCGCGGGTGTTGGTCGCGGCGACGTTGTTGCGATCCTTGACGGGAACACGGCCGACTGGGTCGTCGTGTTCTGCGCGGCTGCTTTGATCGGCGCAGCGACGGCCCCGGTGAACACGTGGTATCAGGAGTCCGAGATCGCAGACCAACTGCAGCGTTCGCGAGCGTCGATTCTTTTCACCGCGCCGCGGCTACTAAAGCATGACTACGCCGCGGACCTCGCACGCATCCTCCCCGAGTTAGCGCACGGCCAGCCGCTCGCCAACGAGTGCGTGCCCAGCCTCCGGTCAGTCGTGACCATCTCAGACGATTGTCCGATCCCGGGGACGGACACGCTCGCGGAGTTTGTCGCTCACGCCCAAGCGGGCGATTACGCCGTCGCCCGCTCGCTCCAAGACGCAGTGTCGCCGAGCGATGTCCTTCACGTCCTCTATACGTCCGGGTCGACCTCACGTCCTAAGGGCGTCCAGGTCACTCATCAGGGGGTGCTCGAGAACTCTCTGCACGTCGGGAGCCGCATGCAGCTCACAGCCGACGACCGCCTTTGGCACTCGGGTCCACTGTTCTACGGCCTTGCAACGGTATTTACGCTGCCGGCGACCTGGCTGCATGGCGCGACCTACCTCGTGCAGCGTTCGTTCGACGTTGAGGGCGCGCTTCGGCTCATCGAGCGCGAGCGCGCGACGGCGTTCGCCGGCTACGGGAATGTTACGCGCGCGCTCGTTGAGCACGAGGCGTTTCGCGATGTCGACGTCTCGTCGATGACGAAGGGCGCGACCGGCTTCACGCGCGAGGATAAGCGGCTCGCGATCGAGGCGCTCGGAGTGCGCGACGTGATCTCCATCTATGGCCTCACGGAGAGTCATGGACCATGCTTCACCACGTCCGCCGGTGATGACCGGGAGACTGTGCTCGAAACGCAAGGCTTTGTCATTCCAGGCTGGGAGTACCGGTTCGTGGCACCGCACACGGATCGGCCCGTTCCGGATGGTCAGGACGGGGAGTTGCTTATACGTGGCCGAACGATGCTGGGTTACCTCGACGACTCGGACGCAACGACGGCCGTCCTCGACCGCGACGGCTGGTTCAGGACGGGCGACCTCGCTCGGCTCGACGCAAGCGGTCGCCTGCGTTGGCAGGCACGGATCAAGGAGGTCGTCAAGGTGGGCGGCGTAAACGTCTCGCCCGCAGAGGTCGAGGATCTTATTGACGCGCACCCCGACGTCCGTGAGGTGCACGTCGTCGGGATTCCCGACGAGAAGCGCGGACAGGTGCTCGTCGCCTTCGTCGAGCAGCGACGGTCCACCCTGACCGAGGACGAAGTCAAGGCGTTCGTCGCAGAGCGGGCTGCACGCTTCAAGGTGCCGACGCACGTGCTCTTCCGTGCATCGGCACAGCTGCCGCGCGTCGCGAGCGGGAAGATGTCCAAGTACCTGCTTATCGAGGAAGCGCGAAGAGAGCTCGGCACGTGAGTCGGGGGCTGGCGAGCGCTGACGTGTGCGAGGTCGGGAGCGGGCTTGGGCTCCTCGAAGGCCCGCTGTGGCTTGACCGGTCGTTGTTCTTCGTCGCTGTTAGCCGCGGCGTTGTGTATCGCTGGGACGGCGCCGAGTTCACGATCACGTGCGAGGTAGGCGGCGGTCCGAACGGTCTCGCCGCCGACGCAAACGGCGCGATCTGGATCGCCCAGAACGGCGGTACACGCGGGTGGCGGGGCGCGACGAGACCGAGGCCGGCTGGCCTGCAGCGGCTCGCTGGAGATTGTCTCGAGGATGTTGTCGTCACCGGTCACGACGCGCCGAATGACCTCGTTGTGGGCCCGGGGGGGCGGATCTATTTCACCGATCCCCCACTCGGACACGATCATCGGCCGGTTCCCGGCCGTCTCTGCCGCTTCGACCCGCAAACCGGCGTCGATGAGGTGCTCGACGAGGGGATCATTTTCCCGAACGGGATCGCATTCGACCCGCGCCTTGAGAACCTCTACGTGGTCGAGACTGGCGCGCGGCGGATCTTGCGTTACGCCTACGTCAACGGACGGCTCGGTGCGCGCGAGCTGTATGCGCAGCTCGAGCACGGAGAGCCCGACGGCATCTGCTTTGACGCCGAGGGGCGCCTCTACGTCGCGAACGGTCCCGCGGACGACATCGCCGTGATCGAGCCTGACGCCGCGGACGTCCGCTACCACCCCGCCCCGCGCTTCCCGACGAACTGCTGCTTTGGCGGCTCGAGTTTGGAGACGCTGTTCGTAACCTTCGCGTCGGGCGGGCGACTGCTCGCGTTCGCTTCCGACGTACCGGGTGCCGCGCTTCCATCGGCGCCGGCGCGTTGACGATGGAGCATCAACGCGCGTTCGGTCGCTGGCTCGACGAGTTCGTGATCGGCGATGTCTACCACCACGGGCCGGGCCGCACCTTGACGGATTTCGACAACATCTGGTCGAGCCTCCTGGCGCTCGACCCCGATCCACGCTGGATCGACCACAGCGCAGCTCGAAGAGCGGGGGTGCGGCTTCCGATCAATCCGATGCTCGTGTTTTCGATCGCGGTAAGCATGAGCATCCCTGACGTGAGCGGTCGCGGAATCGGGAACCTTGGTTACGACGAGCTGCGGCAGCACCAGGACGTCTTCGCTGGTGACACGATCTACGCGCGGTCGACTGTGCTCGACGTTCGCCCATCGCGGACGAAGCCTGATCGCGGGCCCGTCTACGTGCTCACGGAGGCTTTGAACCAGGACGGCATCGTCGTGCTGAGCGTTCGGCGGCGAACAATGGTGCAAGCACGGCCCCAGGGAGAGCCTCAGACGTGATGACAACCGAGTCCGAGCGCGCGCTCCTCGACGACTTCGACCTTCTGTTCGGCCCCGACGCCAGGGCGATGCGCACGCTCCGCGAGACCGACGCGCGCTACGTCGACGCGTACGCACGATACGCACGCGCCGCGATGAACTCCGGGGTGCTGCCGGGCGACGTGCGGGCGCTCCTTCTCCTCGCACTTGAGGCATCACTGACAACACTCGACGGGTCGGCGATCGAGACGCGCATTGACTCCGCCCTAGACGCGGGTGCGACGACCGGTCATGTCCTCCATGTCTTGATGCTGGTGAGCTTGTGCAGCATCCACTCGCTCACGGCGGCGCTCCCGGCGCTTGCGTCGGTGATCCCGCCACCGCCCGGGCCACCCGCGGCGCCGGAGCCTACGCACTGGTACTGGGCGAGCTTCGACGAGGAGTTCCCCGGGTTCCATCGCACGCTCGAAGCGCGGGCGCCCGAGCTCTTTTCCGCCTACCGTGAACTCGGCCGCGCGATCTGGGAGCACCCAGCCGGACTCGAGCCGAAGTGGCAAGAGCTTGTCTTCGTCGCGATGGACATCGCAACGACGCACCTGTACCTTGACGGCGCGCGTCTGCATGCAATGAACGCCGTCCGCCTCGGCGCGACAGCGGAGCAGGTCTTCGCGACGGTCGCGCTCGCGGCTGCGCAGGGGGCGAAGAGCATCGGCCGAGGCGTTCCCGCGCTGCGGCGCGTTCTCGAACGGCGAGGCCTCGGCTGAGCGCCGGTCCGCTGAGCGACGTCCGTGTCGTCGACCTTGGTGGGGTCGGCCCTGTTCCGTTTGCAACGATGGTTCTCGCTGATCTTGGGGCCGACGTCATTCGGATCGAGCGAGTTCCCGCGGAGTCGGATGCGGTTGCCTATCCGCCTCCTGGGCGTGCGCTCGGCCGGGGCGTCCGCTCGCTCGCCGTCGACCTGAAAACGCCGGCCGGCAACCGCATCGTGTATCGGCTCATCCTGCGCTCCGACGTCGTGATCGAGGGATTTCGTCCGGGAGTCGTCGAGCGATTGGGCCTCGGCCCTGACGACGTGGCGACTGCAGAGCGGCCGCTCGTCTTCGTGCGCCTCACCGGCTGGGGCCAGACAGGACCACGTGCGCAGCACGCCGGGCATGACATCAACTACCTCGCAGGATCGGGCGCGCTCTCGTTGATAGGCCGAAAGGGCGAGCCGCCCGTCCCGCCTTTGAACCTCGTCGGCGACTTCGGAGGCGGCGGCATGCTCGGCCTCGTTGGCGCGCTTGCTGGCTTAATCGAGGCCCGCAGGTCGGGTAAGGGTCAGGTCGTGGACGTCGCCATGGTCGACGGAGTCGCGTTGCTGACGACGATCCTGCACGAGTGGCGGCACGACGGCCAGTGGCGAGATGAGCGCGGAGCAAACTTCATCGACACGGGCGCTCCCTTTTACGATGTCTATCCGCTGGCAGACGGAGGCTGGCTGGCGATCGGCGCGATCGAGGGGCGCTTCTGGCGCGCCCTGCTGCAGGCCCTGGCCCTTGAAGACGCTTGGTTGATTGACGGACACCACAACCGCCGGCATTGGCCTCGCATCCGCGAACGACTCGCAACGAGACTCCTCGAGCTCTCGCCGCAGGATGTAGAGGAGCTCGCCGCCAATCCGGAAGCATGTGCTACCCGCGTTCTTACGCTCGACCAAGCGTCAATGGACGAGCACAACGCGGCCCGGTCCCTATTCATCGGTGTCAACGGAGCCAAACTCCCCGCGCCGGCACCTCGGTTCTCGCGAACACCTGCGCCCCTACCGGCTCCCGCCGAAGAACTCGGCGCCAGCACATCGGACGTCCTTCGTGAGCTCGACTATGACGAAAGCTCCGTCGACGAGTTGATCAGGACCGGCGTCGTCTACGCATCTCCACGGACATGAACAACCAGCTCTCCGCAGCCGACATCGCATACCTGCGTATCCGCGACCTGATCATGGAACGTCACTTCGCCTCCGGCGAACGGCTGAAGGAGGAGGAGCTCGCCGAACTCGTCGGCGCGAGTCGCACGCCCGTCCGCGAGGCGCTCGCCCGGCTCCAGAACGAAGGTCTGATCACGATCCATAAGAACCGGGGCGCCGTCGTCAGCGAGCACGGCGAAGAGTCGGCGCGCGAGATATTCGAGCTGCGTACGATGGTCGAGCCGTATGTGGCGCGGCATGCCGCAATTCGGCGTGACGACGATGTCGTGCTCGCGCTGTCCCGCCTCGCCGAGGAGATGGAGATGCTCGAGCGCGGCGATTCTGACTCGGTTGCGCGAATGGCGCAGCTGAACAGCCAGTTCCACGAGCTTGTCGCGCGCGCCGCCGGCCTCCCGCGCACGTTCGAGATCGTGAACGGGCTGGTGAGCACGATGCTAGTGCTCCGGACGTTCGCCAGCTACGACCACGGCGCCTGGGACCGCAGCCTCCGGCATCACCGCGAGATCCTCGACGCAATCCGGCTCCAAGATCCGGACTGGGCAGAGACTGCGATGCGCACGCACATCCGGGCGGGCGCGAGCGAGTACTTCCGCGGCAAGCGTTCCACGCGTGCGTCAACCGACGGCTTCGGCGGCTCGTGAGTGCCACCGTCAAGACCCTGTCGCTCGAGTCGTCGGCCGATCTCGTCGACTGGGTAACGGCGCTCGACTCGGAAAGCCTGCCGCCGTCGACGGTCGACGCCGTCGAAACCACGGCACTGCACTACCTCTATTGCGCACTCAGAGGAGCCTCGACATCTGTCGGCCGCGTCGCCAGCGTGATGCTGTCCGGCGGCGCCGTCCCGCGCGATGCGGCTCGCGAGGCGCTCGTCAACGGGATCGTGAGTCATGCGACGCTCCAAGAGGACATGCACGTACCGAGCCAGACACACATCGGCGTGGTCGTTTGGTCGTGTCTCCTGGCGCTCGCGGGCGAGAATGACATCCCGTCCTCTCGGCTCGTCGCTGGCGCTGTCGCCGGCTACGAGGTCATGGGAGTCGTCGGCGAGACGCTCGCACGATGCGGCGTCGCCTCCAAGTTCCGACCTACCGCGATTCTCGGACCGCTCGGCGCGTGGGCGGCCGCGGCGAGTGCGCTGCAACTCACGCGCAAGGAGACGGCGAGCGCCCTCGCGTTCGCTGCGAACGCAGCCGCCGGATTGAATGGGTGGGCATGGCAAGGCGGCGAGGAGGTTTATCTCCATGCTGGCCAGGCGGCGCAGGCCGGGATCCTCGCTGTTCGGCTCGCGCGCGCTGGACTTCGCGGCTCGGCAGATCCTCTCTTCGCGCCCGCGGGCTACTTCGACTCGTTCGTCAGCCGCCGTGCCCCAACCGATGCGACGCGCCCGAGGCGGCGGTTCGTCGTTGAGGAGGTGGTCTTCAAGCGGCATCCTGGCTGCAATTACGTGCAGACCGTCGTCGATGTTTGCGAGGCCCTTGCTCCCTCCTTGCGACATCATGGGCCGCCCGCGCGAGTCGAGGTCGCGGTCACGCGTGCGGCGCGCGACTACCCCGGCTGCGACAACCCCGGCCCGTGGCACCGGCGGCTCGAGGCGCAGATGAGCATCCAGTTTGCTGCCGCCGCGACGCTCGGAACCGGCGACTACGCCGGCTCACTCGACCTGCCATCGCGGGAGTGGCGCGACGCCTTCGCCACGACCGCCGCGAACACGGTTGTCGAGGCGAGCCAAGAACTCGATGCCGCCTATCCCGCTGCGCAGGGAGCGGTCGTCCGGCTAGTGCTCGCGGATGGCAGCACGTCGCAAGCGATGCACGCCGACATGCGCTCTCTCTCCCACGAGGAAGTGCGCGCGAACCTCGACGCGCTCGTACGGGAGCGGGCCAACGCTGAACGCGCAGCCCTACCGCTGCGGCTGGACGCGTCAGATCCGCCGTTTTCGTTCGCGGCGCGATCGCTGCTTCTTGACGCGGTTACTGGTTAGGCCACCGCCGCTCCGCGGCCAGCTGAACGACCGAGCGGGACGTTCCGCCGGTCGGCGAGGATGACCGCCGTAAAGTCAGGCGTCTGCATATCGCGGTCGAACGGGAAGAGCGGCCGTTGCACATTTTTGTAGTCGAGCCGCGTCATCTCGACGTCCGTGCTTCCGCGCGTGATCGCCATGTACCAGTCGTTGGCGATGCGCTGCTGGTCGGGGAAGAGGTACCCGTTCTTCACTATGACTACGTCGTAGTCCTCGGGTCGCTGTCCGGCCTCCTGCCACTGGTCGTCCGTGATGAACCATTGCCGACGGTCTGCGACGGCCACGCGCACGTTTCCAGCATCGATGATCGCCGCGGACGTTCCGTTCGGCAGTTCGCGAAGGTCGACGACGACCGCGTCCACGCTGACGGGGCCCTGGGCCCGACTATCGAGGCGCGCGCCCAGCTCGAGCGAGACGCGTCCGCCGACACCGGCCTGCACGCATTGCTTCAGCGACTCCTCGTCGTACATCCCTGCGAAGAACAACTTCTTTGGCGATGTGCGGCGCGACTCGCTTTTGAGCGCCGCCGCGAGGAGTTCGGTCGTGTCACCGCTGCCGCCGGCCGTGATGTTGTCCCCAGAGTCGCTGATGAAGACAGGGGACTCCGTCGATGCAATGGCGTGCTCGATCGCGCCAACCGCGGAACCGGAGGCTGGAGCGACGACTGTGAACTCGGCACGCGCGTCCCAATACGCGCGCGCTAGCTCAAGCGCGCCTTCCTGCAGGGCGTCCTCCTCGAATCCGGTCACCACCGCTGCTGCCCGACAACGCGGCTCGTCGGCCCACGCGAAGCCGATCCAGAGGCCTGCGTCCAGAACGCCGCAACGGGTCTCGACGTCGTAGGTGAGCCCGAAGACGCGTTTCCCGGGCTCGACCACCGTGCTCGTCAGCTCGCCGCAGAGCAGCACCGGCACGTCGACCCAGACGACGACCGGCCGGCGGCCCGATTCGAGGCACTCGACGAGGTCGCGCGCCGTTCTGGAGCGTGTCAACCAGTGATCTTCGTGTGGCGACTGTCGGTGCACCGTGAGAAGGTCGAGCTGGCGCACGAAGTCGGTGGGCACGTTCCCGTGCGGATCCATGGCGGCGCCGATGAGGATCTCGTCACCCAGACGGGAGCGGACCTCTTGGACGAACATGTCCTCGCAGCCCGTCCTGCCGAGGACGCCCATGGCGCCGTGGATGTCGAGAAGCAGAGCGTCGAGTGGCCCAGCTGAGTCAAGCGCGGTGAAGAACTCGGCCTCCAGCGTGTCGTAGACGGCTGGTTCAATCGGTCCGCCGGCGCGTCCGAAGGCATGGAAGAGGGGGATCCATTCGACTCGATCCGCGTAGTCCCGATTACGGATGAAGTCGTAGCGTTCGAGGAGCGCGTTCCTTCGCAGCACAACGAAGTCGTCGATGGTCATTCGATGTGGCGAGAACGTGCAGTTCTCGCTTCCTAGTCCGCCGATCCCAATCCGCCACTGACGCTCGGTCGATCCCACCGTTCTACGCCTCCTTTTCGAGTGTCGTCTGCACCGCGCCTACGCGCTGCGGCCCGAGCATCAGTTTCCTTTGTTCCTCGAGCTTGGTCCGCGCCCGCGCGATCGTCCATTCCGCCTCGAGCGCGTGCCGCGCGTCGGGGTAGTCACCGCGACGGCCGCGCGCCGCGTCGGCAAGCGCGCGGGCGACGGTGGCCGTCAAATCGCCTCGCTCGCGTGCTTTCCTTGTGAGCGCCAGCACGTCCAGCGAACGCGCTCCGTCGTGGCCGTAGACCTCGAGCACGAAGCGCGGGTCCCCGGGGACGCGCAGGCTCAGACAGAGCTGGGACACGGCTCCCGAGTCGTGGCGCAGCTGCAACACGGTCAAGCCGCCTTCCTCGTCGGCGTCGAGATCGCTGACCGCGCCGAACGCGCTGGACGCGAGGTCGATTGTGTGCGGCCCGACGTCGGCCAGGGCGCCCTCTGCATGACGCCAAGGCGAGGTGGAGAACGGCCCACCCAGGAGGGCATCCGAGAGGTTGGCGACGCGACCACCGAGAATCGCGGCTCGATTGATCGACCGTAGGAAGTCGTTCACCTCGGGGATGAAGCGCGACGTCAGAAGGACGAGTGTCGGCACCCCTGCCGCCTCGAGCTCTTCGACGAGTTCCGTCGCCTCGGAATGGTCCTGTGCGAGCGGCTTCTCTAAGAGCAACGGCTTGCCTGCATACGCGGCGCGGCGCGCGAGCGCCGGCTGCGCGGCTGGTGCGACAGCAACAACGACGGCGTCGCATGCGTCGAGGAGTGCGTCGAAATCTTCGAACGCCTGCGTCTGGAATTGGCCGGCGAGCGCGGCAGCTGCTTCAGGCCGGCGCGCCCAGATTCCCTTGAGCCGCGTGGCGTCGCTGCGCGAGAAGGCGGGGCCGTGGAAGAGCTCCACCCACGGCCCGGCACCAGCGATGCCTACCCGCACCACGGCCTCGCTCATACTGCTGCTTCCGCGTGGACGAGACGTTCCATGATGCTGCCGATCAGCGCGATGTCGTCGCGCGCGCCGGCGGCGGAGGCGGCGGGCTCGACGTCATCCTCAATCGCGTGTTTGAACGCGCGCCACTCCTCGACGAATGGGTCGTCCCAAGTCGGGACGTGATTGCACACGCGGTATCCGGTCGTGCCGTCGCCCTGCTCGACCCGAAGCTGGACAGGCAGGTTGCGGACGAATGGGGTGTCGAACGAAATCTGCACGATCTCGTCTGGAGAGAACACCTCAATGCGTGCGTCGAACCTCGGTATTGCGCAGACGCCGCACTCCAGGTGACACACGAAAGTCTCGTAGTCGAAGGCGGCCGTCAGCGTGCGACCGATGGGGAACCCGTAGTCTTCCGAGGCTTCTCCGCCGCAGAACCATCGGGCGTAGATGACGTCTTTCGGAAAACCGAGCAACTCTCGCATCGCCGATAAGTCGTGGATCGCAAGCGATAGGAGAAGCCTGTTTGCGGTTACGAGTTCGTCGGAGAGCGTCACGCCGCAGGCCGTGGAGAGTGTCGCTGCGACTGTGTCGTCGCGAGAGGCGCTCGGCCCGGCTACGCCAGCGCCGCGTACCACACGGGCGGTCTGGCGGCTGATTAGTTCATTGGCGCCGATGATCGTGTTGACGCGTGCGAGGTTGATCTCGCGCAAGGCACGGACGACGGTACGGGCTCGCGCGAATGCGCTCGCGTAGGTGCGGACGTAGCCCACTTGGAGCCGACGGCCGGACTGCTTGAGAGTCTCGAGGATCTCGTCCGCTTCGGCGACGGTCAGGCACATCGGCTTCTCCGCGAGGACGTGCTTCCCCGCACGGAGCGCGTCGAGGATCACTGGTGCGTGAAAACGGTCCGGGCAGGACACGAGCACGACATCGATGTCGTCGCGGCCGAGGATCTCCTGGTAGTCGCGGACGGCGTCGGCGATTCCCCACTCTGCTGCGACGCGTTGCGCAGTTTCAAGGTCAGCGTCGCACAGCGTTCGAACTTCAAAATCGACGGCGAGCATCCGGAGGCTGGGCAGATGCATGATCTGTGCTGCTTCGCCGGTGCCGACGATGCCGACGCGCAGCGGGTCTCTACGTACGGTCAATTTCGATCCCGTCTCTTCGCTCCACATCGCGCTGTCGCGGCCCGCGCCGGGCGTATGCCGGCGCGGGCCGTCGCAGTGCTTCCGGCAGTGGGGCGATCAGCTCCCGCAGGCCTTGATTTGCGCGAGAGCCGCACCCAGGTTGCTTTTCGTGATCAGCTTCAGTGGGATGACGTGGTCGTTCGGGTGGCCCGGTGCGACCGGACGGCTGCTCGGATGCGCGCGCAGGTACTTGATCAGCGCTTTGGTCGCGTCGTAGCCCTGGGTGTACGGCGATTGCGAGATGAGCATCTGCACAGCGCCGCTCTTCAGGTTGTTGATGCCGGCGGGGGTGTCGTCGAAGGCGACGACCTTGACCTTGCCGAGCTTGCCCGCGGCGCGCAGCGCCGAGACGACGCCGTACGACTGCGGGCCGTTGCTTGCGTAAATGACGTTGATCTCGGGATGGGCCGTCAACCAGCTCTGCACGATCTGCGCCGAGACGTTCGTATCAGCCTTCCCGTACTGCACCGGGAGGATGTTGATCCCCGGGTAGTCCTTGTGCAGCGCCGTGATCACCGGTGCGTAACGCGCTACGTCACCGGCGAAGCCTGCGCCGAGCCCGATGATGCCGAGCGTGCCCTTCGGGCCGAGCATCTTGGCGAGCGGCTTCTCGAGAATCGACGTGATGTGCTGCGGCGTGATGTACCAGGCACCAAGGCCGTATGGCTTCGACAAATTCGAGTCGACCATGGCGAATGGCGTCCCGCCGCTCATGCTCTTTTTGATGGTCGCGTTATACGCGGTGGGGGACCCGGGCGCGAAAACGACGCCGTTCGGCTTGAGCAGCAGAACGCTCTGGAGCACCGACTCCTCTTTGACGACATCGAACGTCGTCGGCCCGTACCACTTCACCTTCACGTTGCCAGCAGACTTCGCGGCGGCCTCTGATCCGCACGCGACGATCTTGAAGTGCGGGTCCGTGAGGAAGAACGTGACACCCGCGATCGTGAGCGATTTGCCGTTTGCGCCGCGCGCCGCCGTCACCGATGCTCCTGCGACGGCGACGACGAGTGCGCAGATCGATGCAGTCAGCAGCGACTTGCGGCGAAGCCGGCGACTATGGTGGTGCGTCTCCAAACTAGGCACTTGCCTTTGCCTCCTCTTAGGGTGCACTTGCGTCTATGGGCGCCAGACGTTCAATCCGGCGATTGCACTTGCGTCGATGGGTGTCACGAGACGCGCGGGCGCCTCCGTCATCTCACCTCCTCGCCGGTTCGCCGGATGTTGATCGCGACTGCCGCCAGCAGGATTCCGCCGACGACGATCAACTGGTAGTAGGGCGGCAGCCCGAGCACTACCAGACCTGAATCGAGAATTACGCTCATGAACGCGCCGAATATCGCGCCGCCGATCGAGATAGCGCCGCCGCCGAAACGCGTTCCGCCGATCACGACCCCCGTGATTGCGGCGAGCGCGTCGAGCTGATGACCGGCGATGTTCGTCGTCGCGAAGCGGGCGAGATCCGTGACGCCGGAGACGCCCGCGCCCAGTCCGGCGATCACGAACATGACGATGAGGATCCGCGAGATCTCGAGACCTGCCCGGCTCGCAGCGAGCCTCGACGAGCCGATCGCGATCGCGCGAAGCCCGATCCGGGTCTTGTTCATGATGAACCAGGCGACGGCGAGCAGAATTGCGGTGACGACCGCGGGATACGGGATGACGCCCCATAGCGTTGCGCTGCCGTACCTGTTCTGGAGACTGAGCGGTATGGACGAGATATCCGAGCCGCCAGTCAGCAGCTCCGCAAGGCCGGTCGCGATCCCGAGCGTCGCAAGCGTTGTGATAAGCGAGTTGACACGGAGCTTGGTGACAATGAGGCCGTTGACCAGGCCGACACCGCCGCCGACGGCGATCGATGTCACGACACCGAGTGCGATCCCGGTGCCGAGTCCGAGGCCTGAGGTCATGACTTTCGCGCCGACGACCGACGACAGGATGAGGTTCGCGCCGAGCGAGATGTCGAACTCGCCGGTGGCCATTAGGCAGGCGACGCCGCCTGTCATCAGTACGATTGCGGCACCGTCAGTGAGGAGCGCGAGGATGCTCTGCTTGCTGAGGAAGAGGTGGTGCGGGGACAGCCACCAAAACACGAGCATCAGGAGTAGATCGATCAGTCCGATCCAGAAGGCGCTCGACCTCAGCAAGCGTCTCCGCAGAAGCGCGGCGCGTGGGGCTCCGCGCGCCGCCACCGACTCGGCCTCTACCGCGTCGCGTTCTTCCGCACTCGGTCCGGCGGTCAGGAGATCATCCATGTCGCTCCGCTCCGACCATGGCGGTGACGACGTCGCGGAGATTCGTCTCGGACGGCTTGCATTCCACGACCGTGCGGCCGCGGCGTAGGATGAAGATCCGATCCGCGGTCTCGAGCATCCGGGGGATGTCGTGCGAGACGACGAGGACTCCGAGCCCGCGCTCTGCGGTCGCCCGGATGATCCGGCAGACGTTGTCGCTCTGCTTCACGCCGAGCGCCGCCGTCGGCTCATCCATGAGGATCCCGACCTGTGCCCACATCTCTGCCCGAGCGACAGCGACCGCCTGCCGCTGCCCGCCTGAGAGGTCCTTCACATCGACAGCCGCGCTCGGCAGGCGAATTGAGAGGTCCTCGAGCGCTGTCGCCGCCTGCGAGGTCATCGCTCGCCGGTCGAGGAACCCGATTCGGCCACGGACACCGGCGGCCCGGAGCTCGTGTCCGAGGAACATGTTCTCGGCGACAGTCAGGTCGGGCGCGAGCGCGAGATCCTGGTGGACTGCCGAAAGCCCCCGCGCCTGCGCGTCGCGAATACTGTGTAAGACGACTTCCTCTCCAGCGATCTCGACAGTGCCGGCGTCCGGCTGCTCGATGCCAAGCAGGACCTTGTTCAAGGTCGACTTTCCGGCCCCGTTGTCCCCGAAGAGCGCCACCACTTCGCCCGCACGCACGTCAATCCGCGCATCGTCGAGTGCGACGACGTGGCCGAATGTCTTCCGAATTCGGTTGGCAGCGAACGCCGACTCGCCGATCAGAAGCCGGCGAGCGGTCGTCTCAGGAGGTGCCGGCGCAAAGACGCTCACTCGCCCATCGCCCGCGCCGCGTGGATACAAGAATTGAGAGCCTGACCGGAAATGAGGGCTGTTTCGACCATTCAACCGATAAGGCCGACAGCATTGTATACAGACACAGGATTGTCAAGGCCCTTACGGGCTCTCGGCTCGCCCAAGGGCGCGCCTGGCGCGGCTGCCGCGGCTAGATGATTGATGCCACGGCCTTGGATCGTGGCTAGGGACCCGGTAGTGCAGGTCGAAGTCGGCGCTGCTGAAGCGTCGACGACCTGGAGGCCACGATGCACGCCGACCTCGACCTGCTCTTGATCAGTGTCTATTGCACGGCTGACGACCTGTTGCCCGAGCGGCGCCGGAACGCGCGCCGGAAGCTGAGTGACGCCGAGATCGTCACCCTCTGCGTGGCGCAGGTGCTGATGGGGATCCCGAGCGACCGGCGCTTCTTGCGCGCCGCCTGCCGTCAGCTTGGCCATCTGTTCCCGCAGCTGCCGAGCCAGGATGCGCTGCACAAGCGGCGGGCCAGGTTGGCGGAGACGATCGAGTGGCTGATCGGCGTCTTTGCGGCGCAGAGCCCGGGCAGCCGCGATGATCTGCTGCTGCTCGACTCGACCCCGGTCGAATGCGGCCGCTCGGTCGAGACGAGCCGCCGCTCGCAGCTGGCCGACGTCTGCGGCTATAGCTACTCGAAGAGCCATTCGCGCTGGTTTTGGGGCATGCGCCTGCACCTCGCCTGCGCCCCGGAGGGGACGCCGCGGGCGGCCGCGCTCGTCTCCGCCGACCGGCCCGAGCGCGAGGTCGCGCTCACGCTGCTGCCGCGCGCGCTCGCGGGCGGCGAAACGGTCGTCTGCGACAAGGGCTACGCCGGCCGCGAGTTCGCCGCCGCCGTCGCCGACCTCGGCGCTGCCGTCCTGCGCCCGCCGCGACAGACCGAGCCGCAGACCGGGCCGCACCTCGCTCCGATCCGGCAGCGGATCGAGTCGGTCTTCTGGACCTGCAAAGACCTGCTCTCGCTCGAACGGCACGGCGCCCGCACGCCACGCAACCTGTTCGCGCGCATCGCCGTCAGGCTGCTCGCAGTCGCCGCCTGCATCAGCCTCAACCACCAACTCGGCCGACCCAGCCGCGCAATCGCCGACTACACCGCCTAACCGCGTGGCATCAACCGTCTAGGCGGCACGAGTGCTCCTTAGGCGGCGGCCGGTCGCATGCGCCGCCGACTCTCTCGTCGGGTCGAGGGCTTAGGCCGCGTCGCGTTCGAGAGCGCGCACGCGCTCGATGGCCTGCCCTGTGCGCCTAACCTCCGCTCAACCCGGGTTTCCTAGCCAGACCCGCGAGAGGTACCCACGGTCAGGTAAGCCGAGCATTCGAACGAGCATGGGCGTGGGATCGGGCTTCCGGCCATTGAGGCGATCGATCACGGCGTGCAGCTCGTCGTGTCGGACGCAAGCTGTTTGGTCTTACGCAGCGGCGTAGGCCCGCGCGCCTCGACAGAACGCCGGCGCCGGGCGCGAAGTAACGGGGCCCTACACTGTCGCGCGCACGGAGCCCCCGTAGCTCAGTGGATAGAGCAGCGGTTTCCTAAACCGGGCGGCCGGACGCGATCTCCAAGGTCGGTCAGCGGCGCGCGCCGCCCATCCGTGCGAGATCCATGCGAGAAAGCTGTAGCGACAGGCGGCGCAAGTGGGCACCCTCTCGCCGTGAAAATCAGGCAGAAAGGCGCGACTAGGCACACGCGGCGAACCCTGACCGGCTCGGCACACGATTCACACGCGAGGGTCCCTGGTTCGATCCCAGCCGCGCCCACTGCGAAGCTCCTGCAAGTCGCCTAATCGGGTATGTGTTTAGTCGACGTAGAGGCCTTGGCCACGTCCCGTCAAGTGGTGTACGAGGCTGAGCGCGTCATCCTCGCTTGACGTCTACGCGGCGGCTGCGATCGCCATCACCTCCTCGGGCTCGTCGAGCGGCGGGTCGGTGAGCGCTTTGGTGATCGACTCGGCGCT
>Ga0209810_1001683_pt1 | contig 31404 bp, 24 predicted proteins | sample Coa_R1_7_FD_187159 | JGI IMG/M metagenome (GOLD analysis project Ga0209810, IMG submission 187159) | Surface soil microbial communities from Centralia Pennsylvania, which are recovering from an underground coalmine fire - Coalmine... | ecosystem: Environmental > Terrestrial > Soil > Unclassified... | reverse complement strand
CGGCCAGCTTGTCTCCGTTAAAGGCGTAATAATGACCTCCTGCATGGCGGATTCGGGCGGCATCTGGGCAGCGAAGACTATTGTGCGAGCAACGTTGGCTGGGTCTTGCAGGTTCTGCTCCTCCGGCATGGGAATACCCTGCTCGATGAAGCGGTCGAAGAAGTGAGTGCGCATGCCGCCGGGGATGATGGTGGTGACGCGAATGCCGAAGGGACGGCCCTCAACGCCGAGGCCGCGACTGAAGCCGACGAGGCCCCACTTGGTGGCGTGGTAGGCGGCTGCGTTGGCCCAGGCGCGGGTGGCGGCGGTTGAGGCGATATTGAAAATGTGGCCGGAACGCTGCTGTTTCATGATCGGCCACGCCGCCTTCGCCATCAGGAAAGGGCCGCGCAGATTGACGGCCACCACCTGATCCCACTGCGCAATAGACATCTCCTCGACCGAGATGGTATGGTCAATGGCGGCGCAGTTGACGACGATATCCAGCCGCCCGAAGTGTTCGCGCGTGGTGTTGACGACCTGGAACACCTCCTGCCCGTTGCTGACATCGCAATAGAGAGCAAAACTATTGACATCCTGCGCCTGCAATTCGAGGCTGACACGCTCGGCCTGCGTTTTGTTGATATCGACGCAGGCGACGCCGCAGCCCTGGGCCGCGAAGGCGCGAGCGGTCGCCTCGCCCAGCCCGCTGCCCGCGCCGGTCACGAGAACAACTTTGCCTTTCAATGGATTATCTTTGTTTTGCATAGATTCATGCTCCTTATCAATTGCTTCATCTATTATCACCCGTTTATGCCGATAAATCGGTGCTACGAAGAGGTTCGCGACCTGGCCGACGTTACGGGTTCGACGTGGTATTCTCTGATAATTTCGTCGAAGAGGGTATCGGCGTTGGTGCTGCGGTCTTCGACGGTGGTGGGCAGGCCGAGATGGTAGGTGCCACTGGGCAGAATGCCACAGCCGCCGTATTTGCGAATCAGCAGGAACTGGGCGAGGACCTCTTCTCCGGCATGTTCGGGCGGCAGGCGATTCCACCAGGAGAAGCCGCCGACGTCGAGCAGTTTGGCACGGTCATAGAGGACGTTCGCCCCGCCCACCCAGGCAATTTTGTAGCGCACCGGCTGGCCGTCCCTGACGAGTCTCTGCTCCAGATGGAGCGGGTTGGCCGCATTGTTGACAAGATGACGATCCCAGGGAATCGTTTTGAACTCGAATGGTTCCGGTCGCACGGGGCCTTCCCAGAGTTCAATGCCTTGCTGGTGGGGGCGCACGTCGTTGAGATAGCCGAGACCGGTAGCGGGACAGCCGACGAAGCCGCAGTTCTCCTGTTGCAACACTGAGAGCATGCGCTGCATGACGGGCGGATCGAGCAGCACATCGTCGTCGAAGTAGTGGACATAGGGCGCGGAACTCTGTTCAAGCAGGAACTGGCGCTGCTGGGCCATGCCCCGACGCGGCAGGTTGCGCAACAGTTTGACATGATGGCCATGCCATTCCAGCGCCTGCGTCAGGGTCTTGATCTCGATGCTCTCCAGATAGACGTCGTCATCGGGTGTCTGGTCGGAGACGATGACATCAAAATCGGTAAAGGTCTGGCCGAGCAGGCTGGTGAGGACAATGGCGAGGCCGGTCTTGCGCCCGCAGGTCGGAATGAGAACATCAACGAGTGCCATGATCCAGACCTCCTGAATTATTCTCCTGCGCCAGCGAACGCGCGCCGATCAGCGATTTCAGTAACTCTTCCTCGCAGGCGCGTTCGGCGAGGACGGTTTCGTAGAGCGCGGCGGTGCGCATGGCGACGATATCCCAGGTGAACTCGCGCTCGACACGTCTGCGAGCGGCACGGCCCATCTGGCGGCAGAGGTCGGGCGCGTTGAGCAACCGGTCGAGTTGCTGCGCCAGGGCTTCGGGGCAGCGCGGCGGCACGAGGAGGCCTGTCTTGCCGTCCTGAATGGTGAAGGTGAGGCCGCCAACGGCGGAGCCAATCATGGGGCGACCGCAGGCCATCGCCTCCAGCGGCGTCAGGCCAAACGGCTCGTACCAGGGGGTGCTGACCACCACATCGGCGGCACTGTAGTAGTAGGCAAGAACGTTGGTCGGACGCTTGCCGGTGAAACGAACATGCGCGGAAACGCCGAGGTCTGCCGCCAGTCGCTGCAACGCGCCAATTTCGGGTGTGGCAGCCGGGTCTGGTTCGACCGTCTCGCCGCCAACCACCAGCAGCATCGGCGCAGATGAACTATCCCTGTCACGCTCGACCAGCAGGGCCAGCGCGCGCACGATATTGCGGATATCTTTTCGTGGAATCAGCCGTCCGACATAGACAATCACCTTCGCGCCGGGATCAAGCCCGATCTGCTTGCGCGCCTCTGAGCGGGCAATGGGGTGGAAGACTCTGGTGTTGACGGCGGAAGGCAGGACAACCACCTTGCGCGGGTCTGCGCCGTAATCATCGACCAGTTCGGATTGTTCGCCGGGACACTGGGCGATGATGCGATCCACGTGGCGCACGATGCCCAGTTCGATGTCGATACGCTCGTGCGGGCTGGTATCCACCTGCTTCTGGTGGCGGCGCTTGGTCTTGCCCATCGCGTGGAAAATCTGCACGGCGGGAATGCCCAGGCGGGCGCGCAACTCCGTCGCCACCCAGCCGGACATCCAGAAGTTGCCATGCAGCAGATCATAGCGCATCTCGTCACGCTCCATAAAGCGCAGGAAGGAGTCGCGGAACTCCGGCATATAGGGCCAGAGATCATCCTTCAGCAACGGCGAGGCCGGGCCAGCAGTGAGGTTGATGACGCGCACGCCAGGGGCCAGATCGATAATCTCGGCGTCCTCCGCGTTGTCGCGGCGCGTAAAGACATCCACCGCGTAACCACGACGGGCAAGGGCGCGGCTCACCTCATCGACATAGACATTCTGCCCGCCCGCGTCCACGCCGCCGAGCAGCGCGACCGGACTGGCATGCTCACTTAAAAACGCAATCCGTGTTGGTCGATTCATCGTTTCCTCCGCTACAGGCACGCTCAAACGCGCCTGATCGTTCTACAGGTATGGCATTGTCCCCCCACCACCCCCAGGCCACCCACCCTCCCCAGGCCACCCGCAAGGAGTGGCCCTACTATACGCGGCCCGGCATTGCACGAGCCACATCGGCGTATGAGCATGTTCCATCACGCTCATACATGTTGTGTATTTATGGTCATATCCCGACCGCCTGCTTGCCAGTGACAAGGCTGAAGGCGGCGTTCCAGTCGCGGGCGAAGCGTTGCAGGCTGAAACGCTCACGAGCAACGGCGCGCGCGCGGGTTCCTATGCGACGCGCTTTTTGCGGGTCGGCCAGCAGTTCGCGCATGGCAACGATCAGCTCATCGAGGTTGCAGGAGATGTAGCCGGTGACGCCGTTCTCGATGACAGTGGGCAATTCAGTTGTAGCAAGCGCAACGACCGGCATACCCAGCGTCATGCCCTCGATTACCGCCAGCGGCAGGCTGGTATAGCGGATGGGGCTGAACAGGAAGCGATACTCGGCGACCAGGCGGTGCAGGTCGCGATAGGGAACATCGCCCAGGCCGCCAAACTCCTCTGTCTGCATGCCGACTGCCTCCAGCGGCACTGCCTGCCGCGCCTGCAAGAAGAGATCATAACCGGCGATGCGCGGGCGTTTCTGCATGCCATTAATGACGGTGATGCCGCGCTCAAGTCGTCCCGTGTAGCGAGCCTCCGGGTCAATGGCGACGCTGTGTTCGATGACGGCGGTGGGCGTATCGCCGTTATCCCACATCAGACGATTGTAATGAGTCACATGCACCAGCAGCAGGTCGGCATCATGGGCCTCGGCGACGGGATGGCGCGTATCCACCGCGTTCGGCTTCGGCGTGTTGTGTTCCAGGTAGATTTTCGGCAGGCGGCGCTGCTGCGGGCTGAGAATCTCGTATTGATCTTCAAAGTAGTTTTTCGGCGTTTGATAGATGATCAGGTCAAGTTGCAGGTCGCGCACCTCCCCGGCAGGGATCTCGCGCACGTAGTCGGGCAGGTCGAAGGTGGGGCCGCGCCCGCCATAGCCCTCCGGCTTGCCGGGTTTCGTGGGCAGAAACCAGTTGTGTTCAATGCGCGCCAGCGCGTTCAGGTAGCTACCATGAATATGCCAGATCAGAATATTTAAGCGTCGCACGTGACAGTTCCTTTCAGGAGCAGGGCCTCGGCCTGCGCAATGACCCGATCAGGGGTGATCCAGCGCAGGCAGCGATGGTCAATGGGGCATTCGCGGTACGCACAGGGACTGCAACTGACCGGCTGCCGCAGGATAGGATGGCGCGCGCGGTCTCGTGAAGCCCAGCGCACAGGGTCAACGGGGCCAAACAGCGTAATGCTGGGCGTATCGACGGCATTCGCGATATGGGCAGGGCCGGTATCGTTGGTGATGAAGAGGTCAAGCTTGCTGATGAGCGCGGCCAGCCCGCCCAGCGACGTTTTGCCGACCACATTCATCGCCCGCGTGGTCATATGTTTCTCCACCTCCCGCACGGTCATAAGCTCATCATTACTACCGGTCAAGATAATTTGCGCGTTGAAACGCCGGGCGAGTGTACCGGCGACGGTGGCGAAGTATTCGGCTGGCCAGCGCCGGGCAGGAGCGCGCGCACCGCTATGCAGCCCGATCCACGGGCGAGCCGCACGCGGCAGGCCGCGCAGTAACGTGGCGACCTCATGCCGGTCTTCCGCAGACAGAGGAAATTCCAGCGCGGGATAGCCGTTGGGACAGCCGAGCAGATAGACCAGCCCCAGATTGCGGAACACCTCCGGCCAGCCATCCGGGTACGGCAGGCCGAGGGTCAGTCCTGCCGGTTGCCTGCCCTCGTAGTAGCCAACGGTCACACGCCCGCCCAGCGCAATCGCCAGCGCATCGCTGGTTCTGCCGCTGCCGTGCATCTGGATCACCAGATCATAGCCATAGGCGCGCTGCTCCGTCAGGAAACGTAGCATCTGCTCCGGCACAAAGGCCACTTCCTGAATGCCGGGATAGCCGACAAACTCCACGAAGCGATCAATATAGTGGCGGAACCGCTGCGCAAACGATGCTGCCCAGGGCAAGCCGATCAACGTGATCTCGGCCTCGGGGAAACCGGCCCGCAGCGCGCGTAGCGCCGGGACGGCCAGCAAGAGATCGCCCAGATAGAGCGCGCGAAAAACGGCGATGCGGCGCACCGGGAATGAGGGTCGCTGCCAGGGTTCCACCTGCACCAGCTCGGCTTGCGGCGCCAGCTTGCGCAGCGCGAAGGCGCGTTCGCGGTCAATCATAGCTTGCCTCCCTCTGCTCCACATTCAGGCCGGCCAGCATTGTCTCGACCGCCGCGACCACGTCCTCAGGCGAGATGTCGAGGCAGGGCAGGCCGATGGGACATTCGAAGAGGTAGCAGGGGCTGCATGAGGTCGGGCGGCGCAGGAGCCGGGCCTGCGTTGTGCGCGGCTGCCATTGTTCTTCGTAGTCAGTACCGGAGAAAAGAACCACTTCGGGCGTTCTCACGGCATCGGCGAGATGCATGAGCAGCGTATTGTTGCAGATTGCCAGGGCAGCGCGTTCCACGATGGCGGCGTACTCGGCCAGCGTAGTCTGACCGACAAGAGCATGCCTGCTGCCCTCAGGGAGCCGTTGCAGCACTTCCTCCACCAGCGCGGCCTCGCGCTCGACGCCGCTAATGAGGACCTGCCAGCCGCGCCGCGCCAGCATGCGGGCAACGGTGCCGAAATGGCGCGCAGGATAGCGCCGGGCCTGCGCGCTCGCGCCGGGATGAAGCAGGATAAACGGCTCCTGCTCGTCTATGCCTGCCTGGCGAAGCAATTCCGGCACCCGTTCGCGCGCGGCAGCAGGGATGGCGATGGTCAGGCGGCGGTCGCGCGCGCGAAAACCGAGATTTTCGACCAGGCGCAGGTTACGTTCCACCTGGTGCATCTCCTCCGGCGTCCCGCGCAGTTCTGTTGTCAGCGTGCTACCGCCAAATTCTTTCGATTCCCCCGCGCGCAGAGGAATGCCCGCCAGATAACAGACATAGCCGGGCGCGTGCGGCGTCTGGCTAAACGAAGTGAAGATGATGGCGGCGTCAAAGGCGCGCTCGGCCAGCAGGGAGATCAGTGCTTGCTCGCGCGCCGGGTCAAAGGGCATGCGCCCGCCCACGTCCTGCCAGATGGGACGCCAGGCAATCACATCGTCAATCCAGGGCAGCAGAGGCGCGGCTGTCGCGCCGACGGGGCTGGCCAGCAGCGTCAGCCGCGCGGTCGGGTTGCTCTCCTTGATAGCGCGCAGGGCCGGGCCAAGCATCAGCACATCCCCGATATTGTCCATACGCACCGCCAGGATGTTGCGCGCCGCAAGCCACTCATTCATCTTCCACTCTCCTTTTTCATTTGCTTCCCCATATAACACGGATTGCTTGCTGGAATCGTATTCACCTCGCGCAGCAAATCGCGTGCGGCATCCACTACCATCTGCGGCGTGACGAGGCGCAGGCATTCGTGGCCGTAGGGGCAGACGCGGCTGTAGCAGAGGCGGCAGGCAACATCATGGTAGAGCTGACGATGCGGCACGCGCCAGGGTCCCCACTGTTCCGGCGGGTTGGTGAGGGCAAAGAGGGCCACCACCGGCGTCTTGACGGCTGCCGCAATGTGCATCGGCCCCGTGTTGTTGGTAATTGTCAGGTCGGCGGCCTCGATGAGCGCGCAGAACTCAGGGAAGGGCAGCATTCCGGCCAGCGGCAACACCAGAGAGCGACGTTCAGGGGCAAGTCGATCGACGATGCGCCCCACCAGATCACGTTCATCCTCCGCGCCGGTCAGAAACACCGTCGCGCCCAGCCGCTGCACCAGCAGATCGCACACATCAACATACATCTCCCAGGGATAGGTGCGCGCAGGCATGCTGCAACCGGGATGGACAACCACCAGAGGCTGACCGGCCCTGACGCGGTACGTCGCCAGCAGGTCAGCGATGGCGCGCCTGGCCTCTGAGGGCACCTTGAGAACGAGGTCGCGTTCTTCCGTGTCAATGCCCAGCGCGGCGGTGAGGTCAAGCCCGCGCTCCACCTCGTGCATCATACGCTCAGGGTGTTTGTGGCGTGTGGTCAGCAGAGAGCCGGGACCATCGATAGAGGCGGCGGCGCGCAGGGGAATGTCCGCCAGGTAGCAGAGGTAGGCGGCAGGCAGCGCGCTCTGGCGAAACGAAGTGAAGATGATGGCCGCGTCAAAGCGGCGCGCCCGCAGCGTCTCGATCATCTGCTGCTCGCGCCGACTGTCCTGCGGCAATTTCTGCCAGGGGTCCATCCAGGGGGCCTGATAAACGATCACCTCATCGAGGTCGGGATTGAGGCGAGCCACCTGCGCCCCCACCGGGCTGGCGAGCAGGGTCAGCGTTGCCTGCGGCAGCGATTGCTTGATGGCGTGCAGCGCCGGGGTCGTGACCAGCACATCACCGAGGTTGTCGAGCCGGATAGCCAGAATGCGGCCAGCGCGAGACCAGCGAGCGTCAATCATGATGGAGTAGCCTCCTCGTTACGTCCGGCCAGCGCGACGATACGGTCGATCATACGGCTGGTGCTGAAGTTACCGGCCAGGGGCAGGATGACAAGGCGACCGCCGACCTCGCGGACGGCCTCCTCCTCCGGCAGCGACTCGTCGGCATAGTCGCCGCCCTTGACGTGGATATGCGGGCGCAGGGCGCGAATCAGCGCGCCGGGCGTGTCATCGTCGAAGAGCAGCACGTAGTCCACCGGGTCGAGGGCCGCGACGAGGGCAAGCCGGTCGCGCTCGCTGTTGATCGGACGATTCTTGCCCTTGAGCCTCCGCGTGCTGCTATCGCTGTTGACGGCCACGACCAGCACATCGCCCAGTTGTCTGGCCGCCTTGAGAAACTGCACGTGACCGGCATGCAGGATATCGAAGACGCCGTTGGTAAAGACGATGGTCTTGCCAGCCGCACGCTCCTGCTCAAGCCGATCGTTCAGTTGCGAGAGCGCCAGCAACGATTCTATTTCGGTAGCGGGAAACTGGCCGCGCGAGTTGAGGGCGTGGTCGTGCAGGCTGACGCGCTGGAGCAGCTCCTGATAATGCACAACGGCAGTACCGCGCCTGGCAATGGCGATGCTGGCCGCATCGATGCCGATCCGGGCGGCATCCTCGATAGAGGCCCCGGCCCCCAGCGTGAGGGCCATCGCGGCGGCAAACGAATCGCCCGCGCCGATATCGTTGGGATGCTGCACCGGGTGCGCGGGCAGGTGCAGCGCGCCCTGGCGACGACCAACCAGCAACACGCCATCCCCGGCCATCGTAATGGCTGCGTACTCGGTATCGATGAGGGAGAGCAGTTGCCGACCGATATGCTCCATCTCCGCCAGGTCTGGCCGCGCCTCGCTGGCCCTCACGCCTGACGGGCGGCTCACGAGATGGCCCGGACAGAGCAGGCGCGCCTCCAGATGATTGGGGGTGATGACCGTCGCGCCCGCCTCGCGGAAACGATACAGGTCTTTCGAGTCGACCAGCAGCGGGCAGGGATGAGCGGCGCGCAGGGCTCTGAGCCGCGACAGCAGTTCATCGGCCAGCACGCCATAGCAGTAATCGGAGATCACCACGACATCGCAGGAAGGCAGGGCGGCTTCAAGACGGGCCAGCAGCAGCCTGTGACTTTCGGGGGAGAAGGCGTGGCTTTCCTCGTCATCGAAACGCACAACATACTGCCCGTCGGCCAGAATGCGCATCTTATGCAGCGTGCTGGCCTGCTCATCCTCGACCAGCCACTCGTCGCTCACGCCTCGCTCGCGCAGGGCAAAGCGCAACAGCGAACCGGCGAAATCGCGCCCGATGATGCTCAAGAAGATGACATCGGCCTCCAGCGCGGCCAGATTGGCGGCGGTGTTGGCTGCGCCGCCGGGGTTGTGCAGCTCCGAGGTTTTGCGCACCACCGGCACCGGTCCCTCGCTGCACAGGCGAGCCGCCGAGCCTTCCAGGTAGGTGTCGAGCATGGCATCACCGATCACCAGCGCGCGCAACCGGCGAAAGCGCCGCACCAGATCAACGGCGGTCGTCATATACTTCCTCCATCCCTTCTTCCACCGAAAAGGGCCAGAGCGGAAACGTCACGCGCCTGCACAGCCCCCCACGCGGGCGGGCGATAGGTCAGATCGGCGGCCAGTCCGAGATGCTCAACCGTGCCGATGATGCGCAGGGCGTGTGCCGTGTCGCGGGCTACGAAATCGGGACGGCGCAGGCGGCGCGTGGGGCGCGCCTCCGTACCCAGGTCGACCAGAATGCTGCGACATCCCGCGCGTTTTCCGGCCTCAACGTCATCGAGGATGTCACCCACCAGCCAGGAACGGGCAAGGTCGATATCCAGATCGGCTGCAGCGGCAAGCAACATGCCGGGCGCGGGCTTGCGGCACCGGCAGCGAAAGGCCAGCTCTGGCACTACGCCATCCGGGTGGTGCGGGCAGTAATAGATGCCATCGAGCCGCACGCCCAGCCGCGCCAGTTCTGAGGAGAGATACTCGTGCATGAGGCGCAGGTCAACTTCCGTAAAGTAGCCACGCGCAATCCCCGCCTGGTTCGTGATAACAACCAGCCGGAAACCTGCCTTTTGCAGCCTTCTCAGCCCAGGCCCGATATGTTCATAGAGGCAGAGTTCCTCCGGGTGAGATGGATAGTGGCGCGGGTAGACCAGCGTGCCATCTCTGTCGAGAAAGACGGCGCGCCGCTTCATTGCTCCCCATCCCCTTCCCATGCCAGCCGGGAGCAATCCGCCAGCTTGCTCTCGGCAAGGTCGCAGAGAATATGTAAAACGGCGAGGTGTAATTCCTGCACAATATCGCTTGCCACCGCCGGCACGCGCACCGCCACGTCGGCCAGACGCGCCATGCGGTTCGGTCGGTCGCCCGTGATCGCTACCGTCGTCAGCAAACACCGCCGCCCGGCAGCCAGCGCGCGTACAAGATTTTCAGATTCGCCGCTGGTGCTGAAGGCGATAAACAGATCACCGGGCTGGCCCAGGGCAGAGACCTGTCGAGCAAAAACATCATGATAGCCGTAATCATTGGCAACGGCGGTCAGGATCGAGGTGTCGGTGGTCAGAGAAAGCACGGCGTAGGGAACGCGCTCGCGCTTGAAGCGGCCAACCAGCTCGGCGGCAAAGTGCTGCGCCTCCGCTGCGCTCCCCCCGTTTCCCGCGATCAACACCTTGTGTCCTGTCTGTAATGTCTCAACGAGCCGCGCCGCAGCCTCCGCCAACCCATCAACCCGCCCCATCAACTGCAAGAGCGCGGCATCCAGTATCGCTCGACGGTCGGCCAGGGCGCTCGCAATACAATCCCGATACTCCAGGTACGGCGAATACGCTGTCTCCGGCAACGGCGCCGGAGTTGTCACAACAATACGCTTCTCTTGACCGAACATCTTTTCCGTTTCTTTCTATCCCTGACAATTTGAACCGTGTACCGGGAGCAAAACCAGAACAGTATCTATGCTCAACAGTACACAAACAATACATATCTATGCTCTCTATAACAGCAAGCCACATCTATCTTTGCTATTTATACAATAACCAGAAGTGCGTAGATAATACAAGTCAGCAATGCTTGTCTAAGCATATTCTAAACCTGGCTGCCTCTTGCGCTTCTCCATTTTTGCTTCACAACCCGCTTTTACAGAGAAGAAGCGGAAAAGCATGTATCGGTAAAATTTTTCCGGGCATAGTTAGCGCAGAGAAAGCGGGCGCAGGACGTGTCATATGCTCTTCGTGAAACTCTCAAGTCGGAAAAAACGAACCAGTAAGGAGAAGACAAAGATGCGCCTGCTCTGCTTTAGAGACAGAGACCGCTAAGAATCGAAGGATAATCCCATGCAGAAGGTTTTATTCGTGGAGTTGCTGGGAGGGCATGGCGACCTGCTGATTGCTCTGTCGGCCATCCAGGCGCTGGGCCGCGCCTACCCCGAAGCTGAACTCACCGTCCTGACACACGCTCCTGGCGGCGAGTTGCTCACTCATGACCCGCTGGTGAGCCGTGTCGCCTACGCGCGAAGGAATACCCCCGCGTGCAAACAACTGGTACGCGAGTCAGTAGCCGCCCTGCTCGCGCACGAGTCATTCGACCTGATCGTCTCCGATAGCAATTTTGATGGCATCGATACGCTCATTCGCCAAAGCGGCGCGCCGCGCACCGTCACCAATCTCTGGCGCAAGCCGCCGTCAGATATGCGCGTGGGGGACCGCTTCCTGTACATTCTGCTGGAAGAGGGCTTGATCTCTCCTCTTGATATTGCTGCACCAGAGTTGCACCTGACGCTGGACGAGTACAACAAGGCTTTGCAACGCCTGGGAACATTTCACAACCCGCTGGTTCTGCTCTTTGTCGATGCAGGCATGCCGATCAAACGCTGGCCACTCGAACGCTTCACTGGGGCTGGCCGGGCGCTGCAAGATCAGTACGGGGCGCAGGTGATGGTGCTTTCCGGGACTGGAAAGACGGCAGAGGACGAAGCTTCAGCCGTCGCTGCGTCCATCGGCGGCGAGGCGAGGGCGCTGGAGCGCATGGGGCTGCGCGAACTGGCAGCAGTCATCAACTACGCCGACCTGTACATCGGCGCCGATACCGGGCCGTCTCACCTTGCCGCCTGCATGGGCGTGCCAACCATCACGCTTTTTGGTCCCTCGTGGCACCACCGCTATGGCCAGCCCGCGCCACATGTGAATCTGCAAGGCTACCCGTCTTGCCCTCAACGCATCATCTCAGATTTCACACTGCAACCCTGCTGGTATAGCCACCGCTGTCCGCTCGGCCTCTGGCAAACCTGCCTCGAAGACATCTCTGTAGAGCAGGTACTGACCGCCGCGGAGCCATTCATAGCCAGTAACGTACAGCAAGTTCATTACATGAAGTTGGCTCTCTAGCCACGCAACGACATAATTTCTGGGAAGGTGGATGATTGTGAGGATTGCCTTTATTGCCGGTACGTATCAACCGGAACTCTGCGGAGTTGTTCACTACACAATGCGCCTGCGCAAACTGCTGGGGGAGCAGGGCATCATCTCTCTGGTGCTGACGACGCGACGCGCTGCAAGGGGGAAGAGCGATGAGATAAGAGGCGTCACCGACGGTTTCAGGATGCGAGACCTGCCCGCCCTCGTGCGCGCGCTCCACACGACCGAGACGGATATCCTGCATATCCAGCATGCGGCAGGCAGCTATGATTTCAAGCGCGCCCTCTTCCTGCTGCCGCTACTCCTGCGCCTGACAGGCTACCGGCAGCCAATTGTGACGACCGTCCACGAATATGGCTGGTGGGAGTCGCCCGGCATCCCGCCGCACCTGCTGAAAATGCTCAAAATCTGGGGGCAGCGACACGAGTGGTGGGACGAGGAAGATGGCTTCCTGCTCACGCTGAGCAACGCCATCATCGCCGCCAACCCCGATGTCGCCGCCACCATCGCGCAGCGCCTGCCACGAGCGCGCAAACGCCTCTTCACCATTCCTATCACAGCGAATATCGAGGCCGCGCCGCTCGAATATTCAGCAGCGCGGCGCATGTTGTGCCGACGCCTCGGCTGGCCCGAAGACGCCGTGGTGCTGGCCTTCTTCGGCTTCCTGCACCCTGTGAAAGGACTGGAGACGCTGCTGGCTGCTTTTCAAGCATTGCGGCAACGCTACCCGCGAGCACGCCTGCTGCTCCTGGGCGGCGTTGAAAGTCTGGCTCTGCGCGGTGAACGCGCGCAGCACTATCGCACCCAGGTAGAGACGCTGATCACAGAAGCGGGGTTGTGCGAGGCCGTTCACATTACCGGCTACCTGCCCGATGAGGAAGTTTCGCACTGGCTCTGCGCAAGCAACATCGGCGTTCTGCCCTTCAATCACGGCGTCTCGCTCAAAAGCGGCTCGCTGCTGACCCTGCTCGAACACGGCCTGCCAGTCGTGGCAACGCATCACGACCCGCCCGAACCGTTGCTCGCACACACCCCCGCCGTTCGCCTGGTACCCCCTCGCGATAGCGCTGGCCTGGCTCGCGCGCTGGAAACGCTGCTGAACGAACCAGAAGCATGGCCGCACCTCGGCGCGCTGGCACGCACGTTCGCGCTGGATTTTAGCTGGCAATCCATCATCCAGCGCCACATCGATATCTACCATGCCGTGCTGGAACGGCAGTCGCTCCTCACGTTCCAGACACCGCATGCAGCCCATCCACCGGGGCTTCTGAGCTAATCCTCTGCCCCCACGCCGACCTCGATATATTCTCTATCAGGATCGACCTCGATGACATGCGCGACGACGCGGTCGCCAACTTTGAAGTACCGGTGCATGTTCTCTACGCGAAAGTCGTAGACTCTGGGCCTGACATACGGCACCTTCGGGTGAATATCCAGCAGGATATACTTCGGCCCGACCCGCACAACTATGGCCGGATAGTAGCCGCCGCGCCTGAAGCGGCGCAGGGGGTTAGTTTCCGGCAGGCGCGCGCTCAGATCGGCATGCTTCTTTTTCCTGTCGAGCTGCTTGATACGCACGCGAATCGTCTTGCCTTCGCGCACGCTCTCCTCCTGAAGTATATCCTTTTCCTTCATCCTCTGCCATCCCCAGATGTCGGCCAGATGCAAATCCCCGTGCAGGCCGCCCTCGAAATGGATAAGCGCGTAGTTGAGCGGGGGCGGAAAGATGCGATCGACAACCCCTTCGTATATCTGGCCTACTTCATAGTGAAAGGTATCGTCGGCAGGCGCATCGATGCCGCAGATGCCCTCCGGCCCGTAGTAGGGGGCAAGCCTCACTTCCTCGCGCCGCCTGTTTTGCCGGTCAAGGGCAGCAAACGGCTTGAAGAGCGAGGCCAGGTCCTGATCCAGAAAGGTCCCTTTGCGTTCCACGTCGACACGCACTTCGATCCTGTCTTCGTAGCGCGTCTCCCTGGCGATAAAGGCCGCAAGATCGTAGCAGTCACGTTCCTCCTGCCGCAGCCAGTTGAGCCAGGCCGACGGAATATCGATAACCTGCAACGCCTGCCGCGTCCCACGCCCCTGCGACTGATCGGCCAGCGAGTCGGCAAAAAAGTAGAGGAAGGTTTGCTTCGTGCGCCCGTGACAGACCGAATCCTGGTGGATAGGAACCGCCTGCCGCTCTGTTGCGCTGCAAATGCCTCCCTTGAGCGTCTGGTCGCTTCCCTGAGCCGCGCCCTGGCGCTCAAGGGAGACCAGGTGATGCGCTATCAGCAGGCGCACCTTCGGCATCAGGCGCAAATCGACCGGGCGCACGTATTCGTCGTCACTCTTCTTGAAAAAGAGGTCTTTGAGCATCTGGTCGCGCTGGCGCTCAACAGAGTTGATGAGTTCTTTAGCATTGATCTGCCAGTTACGCGCCCAACGCTCACGATCCTGATCGGTCGAGCCGGACTGGAACCAGACACGGGCCAGCAGCAGGGCCAGTTCCAGATCATCATTGCACAGCGAGAACGAGGAGCGGAACTTTGATGGGATCGTCTCATCGCCCGTGACCTGCCAGGAGTGATTGCAATACCAGAGGAAGAAGCGTTTCGGGCCGCCCACCAGCAACATGGTCAGGTAGGTCGTCATCTCTATCGTACAGGAGAAGCGATCGGCCAGTTCGAGCAGCGGCTGCGAGAGATCGCTCGTGAACGCTAGCGCCATGTCTGACCCTCCCAGTAGCACCTGCGGTTAGAGTCAAAGTAGTATGGCGTCACCTCAAGTTCAGGAAGCTTGCCTGCTCGTACATCGCGCAGGTATTCGATGAGGGCGCGATAAAAGCCGATGACGGCGGCATGATAGCCCGTCTGATACAGGTGAATGCGCCGCACCTGCTTTTTCACGGCGAGAAGTCGCAATTGCTGCTGCGTCAATTCGTAGCAATGCTTATCCTTTCGCAGGTACACTTCGTCCTGCGGCAGTTCGCGGTTGACCAGCCAGTTCACATCCACAATATGATCGAGGGAGAGATGGCGCATGCTCAACAGGCCCACGCGCAACGGCCTTTCGTTATAGACCGGGTGCGAGACCTTTAGCGGTGGCGTTAAACAGTACAGGGGAACCGGCATCGATTCCTGCCCCTGTGTATACAGAAAGATGACTCTGGCAGGGTCCTCATTGCCATCTTGATAAGCAAACTCGTAGAGCAACTCGGCAAGCATATGGTGATGCAGGCTTTTCTCCTTCATCATCTCCATCACGCCTTTGCCATACTGGCGATATTGCCGTATTGCACTTCTCATCCGATCCCGCGCAATCGCCAGCACATTAGGATTCTGCATGGTACTTTACTCCTTATGCCACGCTCTTCACCTGAAAACCATTGAAGCAGCAACCTGGTCGCCATACATGATACATAATCTCTTCATTCAGTTCCTGTCAGATACCTGCCAGAGGTATCCAGGTTCATAAAAACAAATCAATCTCCGCCAGAAAAAGTTGCGTTTCCTGTATTTGATTATATCAACGAGACAGGTCCTCTGTATGCAATATCTACTGGCAGAGTTTAATGAGAGATAGAAAGAATGCAAAGGGAAGGGCTGGCGAGCATAGGCAGGGGCGCCCATGCTCGCCAGTATCCGTTATGCCTGCCGGTTCATCACTCAGGCAGCAGGGAGTAGAGGTTCTCGAATTTGGTGGTGAGGTAGCGCACAAAGTATTGTGGATTGGGCGCTTCGCCGGTTACGCGCTGGATGAGGTCTTCAGGCAGGTAGATCGAGCCATAGACATACATCTTTTCGCGCAGCCAGTTGAGGATAAAGAGCGTATCGCCGGTCGCCAGGCGTTCATCGAAGTCCGGGAAGACCTTGCGCAGGGTGGCATAGATCTGCGCGGCATAGAGGTTGCCCAGCGTGTAGGTGGGGAAGTAGCCAAAACCGTTCGTCCAGTGAACATCCTGCAGGATGCCCTCGGAATCGGTCGGCGGTTCGACGCCCAGATACTCGGCATACTTCGCGTTCCACATACCCGGCAGCGACTCGACCGCCACATTGCCGTTGACCATCTCGCGCTCCAGTTCGTAGCGTATGATGATATGCAGGTTGTAGGTCACTTCGTCGGCCTCGATGCGGATCAGGCTGGGTTCGACTTTGTTGAGAGCGCGGGCAAACGCTGCCACGTCGACATCCCTGAAGTGCAGCGGGAACGCTTCCTGAACAGCCGCATACTGGCCGCGCCAGAAGGGCAGCGAGCGACCGATGGCGTTCTCCCACAGCCGCGATTGCGATTCGTGCGCGCCCATCGAGGCCCCACCGGCCAGCGGAGTGCGTACCAGTGTCGGCGCGCTGCCCTGTTCATAGAGGCCATGGCCGCCCTCATGGATGGCCGCCATCAGGGCAGCCTGGATGAAACGAGCATCAGGATTGACAGTCAGGCGCACATCGAAGGGCGCGCCAAAGCTGGTCGTGAAGGGGTGCGGCGAGCGGGCCAAGCCGCCATAGGTGAAATCGTAGCCGATGGCGCGCAGGATTTTCGCGGAGAGCGCCATCTGCGGCTCCGCCGGGAAGTTGCCGAGCAGCACCTGAGCATCAATGTCGTTCCCGCTGCGCTGGATGCGCTGGAGCAGCGTCTTGCTGATCTCACGCACGGGCGCAAAGAGGCGATCAACCTTGCTCGTCGTCAGACCCGGCTCGTAGATGTCGAGCAGGGCATCGTAGCGGGTTTCGCTGTAACCATAGAGATCGGCGACCTCGCGCTGCAAGGCGATGGTGCGGCTGAGCCAGGGGGCAAAGGAGGCGAAATCGTTCTGCTCGCGGGCGCGCCGCCACGCCTCAAAGCTGCCTGCCGCCACGCGCGCCATCTCTTCCACCAGAGAGCGCGGCAATTTCGTCGCCTGTGTATACTCACGCCGGGCCACGCGCACCAGCCCCCGGTCGGCATCGGTATATGAGGATTGCTCGACCACCTGCTCCAGTTCGTCCAGCAGGTGGCCCAGTTGCGCATCGGTCCAGCGGTCGTGCAGCACCCCCAGAATCGTCGCCAGCTGGTGGCCGCGCACCTCGCCCGCGCCCTCCGGCAGAGCCGTCTGCTGATCCCACTCCGCCAGCGCCGCCAGCGCGCCGAGATCAGAAATTGCCTGCATGCGTTCCAGTAATGCCTGAATATGTGCATCGCTGCGCGTAAACTCAGGGTTCGCCATCACATCCTGTTCTTTTGTAGACACGTTTTCCTGATTCCTTTCCAGAGCTTTTCGCATATGTTGCAGGGAGCGGCCATTCTGGCCGCCTCGACTATGCATATTTGCCTTACAGTATACACGGTCAGGCAATGAGGGCAAGTTCATAACTCCATCACGCTGCTCGTTCTTGCGCTCTCCCGCGCCGCCTCAATCAGCCGCAGCGTTTCCAGCGCATCCTCCGGTCTGACGGGTGGAGGGCCACCGGAGAGGAGGGCGTCGCGCAACAGGGTGTAGAATTGTTCGTAGGAGCCGGGGAGAGTCTCGATGGGGCCGTCGAAGTGGAGGCCGTTGATGTCGGTGGAAAGATGGCCCCAACGGTCGCGTGGCTCAAGGCCCCACGTCGCGCTGCCGGGGCGCGAGCCTGCGCGCAGGGCGTCTTCCTGCGGGTCAAGGCCCCATTTTTCATAGGTGCCGCGCAGACCGAGCAGGCGCAGGCGCGGGCCGGGGATGCGGGCAACCACGCTCATCCAGAGATGGGCGCGCACGCCGCCGGGGAACTGGAGCGCGACAAAAGTGTCGTCGTCCACGAGCGCGCCGGGGCGACGATGATCCATCTCGGCGTAGACGCGCGCGGGCTTGCCGAAGAGCAGTAAGGCCTGGTCGATCAGGTGGCTACCGAGGTCGTAGAGCAGGCCGCCGCCCTCTTCGGGTTCGGCATATTCGCGCCACGCTCCCGGACGCGGCTCCGCACGATAACGATCATAGCGCGACTCGAAGCGCGTGAGCGGGCCAAGCAGGTCTGATTCGATCACTTTGCGCGCGGTGAGGAAATCGTTATCCCAGCGCCGGTTCTGGAAGACGGTGAGCAACTTCCCCGTGCGCTTGCTCTCTTCAATCAACTTCCCGGCATCGGCGACGGAGGTGGCAAGGGGTTTGTCGATGACAACGGGCAGGCCGACGCTGAGCGCGGCCAGGCCGAGCGGAACGTGCGCGCGGTTGGGTGTGGCGACCACCACCAGATCATAACGGGTCGGCTCGCGCCAGATCTCCTCGGTTGAGGAAAGAATAGAGACATCGGGGAAATTGCGCCGCGCCTGCGCGGCGCGCTGCTGGCTATTGGTGACAATGGCGGCAACGCGCATGCCGGGCGTCGCCGAGATAAGCGGTGCGTGAAAGACGGCGCCGGCCAGACCATAGCCGATGATGGCGACGCGCAAAGGGTTGGCCGCCGCCTGCGATGATGTTGATGCCATAGCTACCTCGTATTCTGTTTGCTCTCGGACGTGTCATGCTTCGCTCTGTATGACAGAAGTCAGGTCAGTGAAGTGCGGGCAGACCGTGAATGGCGTTGCCCCAGGTTGGGTTGGGCTGGCCGCTCAACTGGAACTGCACGCCGATATTTGTCTGTATTGTAGCAAATGGCAACCAGGGATTATCATATGCCGCGCCGTTGAGCGTCAGGCCCTGCACGTAGGGAGTGCCATCGAGGACAGCTGGCGTTCCGGCTGCGGTGATCTGGAAGGCATCGCCGTTTTCGAGATGAATGGTGATCCGCGGGAAAAGCGGGCTGCCGACAAAGAAACCGGAGACGCCGGGGATTTCGGGATAGAGGCCGAGGGCGGAAAAGATGTACCAGGAGGACATCGCGCCTCCATCGTCGTTGCCGGGCAGACCGGCGGGGCTATCCAGAAAGAGCTGCGTCTGGATACGGCGCACCACTTGCTGCGTATGTGACGGCGCGCCTGCGGCATCGTATTCCCAGGGAATCTCAAACTCTGGCTCGTTGCCCATGAAGGCATAGGGGCTGATGGGGCCGTTATCTAACTGCTGAAAGTGGTAGTCCAGTCGTTTCACCACCGTTGCGTTGCCCCCCATTGCATGGAAAAGATCGGGCAGGTCGTACTGAACCATCCAGGTATATTGCGCGCTGTCCCCTTCCACAAAGCCGCTTTCCCTCGTTGGACTGAAGGGGGCGAGAAACGTGCCGTCGGGGTTGCGCGGCTCAATATAGCCACCGGCGGCATTGAACAGCGTTTGCCAGTTGAGCGCGCGCCGCAAGAAGGTATGGTACGTGGCAGACTGGCCGAGCGCGCGAGCAAATTGCGCGATGGCGAAGTCGTCAACGGCGTATTCGAGCGTGATGGAGGCGGAGCCGGGCGTGCCGGTAGAGACGTAGCCATGAGCGAGATATTCGCCCAGCGCCTCGCGCACAACATGTTTACCGGAATGCGTGCCAGGCCGGGTCGCCCCTTCAACCATCGCGGCCAGCGCAGCCTGCGTATCAAAGTTCCTGACCCCGAAGGCGTAGGCGGTGGCGATCACCACATCGATGGAGTCGCCGACCATGCCGCCGGAATTATCGTTGGCGACTTCCCAGCGCGGCAGGCCCCCGCCGCCCTGCTGCGCATCCACAACCAGGGATTGCAACATATCGCCGGTCTCTCGCGGCTCCAGGATTGCCAGCAGGGCGATGAGAGAGCGGTACATATCCCAGCCGGGGAAGTTCTCGTACTGCGTGTAGCCCTGCGCAATGTGGATACGCTTATCGAAGCCGATATATTGCCCGTTGACATCGCTGAAGACGTTGGGATGGATGAGCGCGTGATAGAGGGCGGTATAGAAGCTGACCTGTTCGTCATGCGTGCCGCCCGCAATAGTAATCCGGCTGAGCTGCTGCTCCCAGGCGGCGCTGGCGCGAGAACGTACCGCGTCGAAATTCCAGCCCGGATTCTCGCTGGCGAGATTGAGCCAGGCGTTGGCAATGCTGACGAATGAGATGGCGACACGCGCCTGCACCATCGCCGTGCGTGTGGTATCAAAGGTCAGGTAGGCCCCGGAGTGGCTGCCGCTGCTGCTGCGCGCGCCGGGCTGCAATAGCGCGCCATTCCAGGTGCCGAAGCCGGTAAAGGGGTGATCGAAGATGGCGGCGAAGTAGACGGTATAGGCGTTCCCGCCGCCACAGAAATTGCCGCTCGTGGCGGAGCCAACCACCTGATTGCTGCCCAGGATGCGCACCCCCGTCCCATTGCTGGCATCTCCGGTGGCGCTGCCGCCGGTATTGATGAGCATGGTGGCGGCAGTTGACGACGGATAGGTGAACTGGCCAAAGCCGGTGCGCGGCGTGACGGTGAGGGCTACCTGAATGTTCGTTGAGTCGAGGTGAACGCTGTAATAACCGGGCGAAGCCGATTCGCGGCTATGTGAATACGACGAGCCATAGGCGCGGCTATTCGCAGGCGAGACGGAAAGCGGGCCGAGGGTGGGCATGAAGGGAATATCCTGATAGGCGCTGCAGCCGCGACCGCTAAAGTGGGTCAGGCTGAAGCCGTAGATGGTATGCTGGAGATAGCGATAGCCCCCCGGCGCATCGGTGGTATCTGGACTCCATTGCACCATTCCATGCGGATAGACCGCGCCGGGGAAAACATTACCGCTGTTTATGCTTGCTCCCGCATAGTTACCCGCCGCCGAGGGAGCCGTGCCGAGAAACGGGTTGACATACTGCACAGGATCGGAGACAGCCACAGGAGCGTTGTTGGAGAGCAGCGCGCCACCTGCCAGCACCAGGGCAGCGGCCACCAGTATCCCCGCCAGAATCACCAGCGTTCCTTTGTGCCAGAGTTGTTTGCGCATAGCCTTCCCACCTGTTCAAATACGGCTGGCAAAAGCAATAAATGAAAGCTGGCAACCATATCCTGCCGCTTCGCTTCCCTCAGTATGCCATGATTGCCAACACTGCGCTTCTACGCCTGTTGCCCCTCGGCGGGCTTCTCCCCACAGGCGGTCAGCATAAACTGAATGGCGCGGAAGCTTTCGAGCCGCATCTCCACCATCATCTGCTCAAGCAGGCGGTCGAGTTCTTCAAAAGAGATGCCTTCCCATTTATGCAGGAAGGGCTGGATGAGCTTGAACAGGATGCGCTTATTGTGAAATTCGCTTTCATGGGCATCTGCGCCAAAGGAGAAATCAACGACGGAAGCCACCTGCCGAATGTTCACGCAGCCGACCTCCCGCAGGAAGCCGCCCAGCATGGGGGTAATGCCGCTGATACGCCCATCAGGCGAGAAACTTTGCCCGGCCAGCATCATGGCATGACAGAACCAGCCGTTCAAGCGTTCGTAGGCCGGGCTGTTGGTGAAGCCCCACTCGCTCTCGGTCAGCCGGATGACGCCGCCGGGCCGCAGAACACGAAAATACTCTCGCATCAACGCTGGCCAGACGCGCGGGGGCAGGAACGCCAGCGTGCGCGCATTGACCAGATCGAAGGAGCCGTCGGGGAAATCCAGCGGCTGTGTGGCGTCCATGACGAGAAAGCGCGCGTTCTCCAGCCCCTGCACTTTCGCCTGCGCCCGCGCGTAACCAATCATCTGCTGGCTGATATCGATGCCCACTATCTCTTTGTCTGGATAGGCAAATGCCATCTCCTGCACCCAGCCGCCGGGGCCGCAGCCGACATCCAGCACCCGGGCAAACGCGGCGATCTTTTCAGGCGGCTGTTCCGCGAGTAGACCGCCCATCGCCTTCGTGATAATCCGATCCTGATTCAGCAGGCGCGCCATTTCAGCCGCGCTCTCCGTATCAATAAAATAGCTATTGCCATCATCCGTCGAGCCTGCCGGTGTTGCCATACCATGCTCCTTCTGCTCGTAACGTCTCTATACGAGCCGGGTCTCTTACTCGCGTTTTCTGGACATTGCTGCCAGATAGTTTCTCTGCTCATTAGCATAGCAGTTGCCAGGGCGCATGTCAATTTTGCAACCCCTTTTCCCCTTTTCTGCCATCTATTGCACCTCTCTCTATTTTCTATAAGCACATCCATAAACAATTACTTCTGGGCCTCTCTTTGCGCTCTACCCTTGCACTTCCAAAGAGTGCTTTGTTATACTTTTAACTAATGAGTTTGCTCTTCTGTCCTATTTCAGGTAATTCTACCATCTGGTTGGAGGTTTACATGGCCGATCATGCAGGAACAATTTCGACAGCATCCCCACAGGAACATATGCAGAGCGGTCGCACACGCGGCGCACTGGATGCTGATATCATCATCAAAAACGCGCCCGACCCGGTGTTTGTCTCCGACCTGGAAGGCAAGATTCTCTCGGCCAACGACGCCGTTTACGAGTTGCTCGGCTTCCGCACCGACGAAGTGCTGGAGCAATCCCTTTCTCGCTTCATCAGCCCGGAGGAGACGCGCGAGTTTACCGCCGCCCTCCGAGAAGTCATCGAGCGCGGCGCGACCCGCAATGCCCGCTTGAACCCGCGCAGCGCTTCCGGTGAGGTCATTCCCACCAGCCTCAACGCCTCGGCCCTGCGCGACGCCGACGGCAAGGTCATCGGCGCTATCGGCATCCTGCGCGACATGCGCGAACTGGACAAGGCCCGCGCCTACGCCGACAGCCTGATTAAGAACGCGCCCGACCCGGTGTTTGTCTCCGACCTGGAAGGCAAGATTCTCTCGGCCAACGACGCCGTTTACGAATTGCTCGGCTTCCGCACCGATGAAGTGCTGGAGCAATCGCTTTCCCGCTTCATCAGCCCGGAGGAGACGCGCGAGTTTACCGCCGCCCTCAGAGAAGTCATCGAGCGCGGCGTGATTCGCAACACGCGCCTGAACCCGCGCAGCGCCTCCGGTGAGATCATTCCTACCAGCCTCAACGCCTCGGCCCTGCGCGACGCCGACGGCAAGGTCATCGGCGCTATCGGCATCCTGCGCGATATGCGCGAACTGGATAAAGCCCTGGCATATTCGGATAGTTTGATTAAGAACGCGCCCGACCCGGTATTTGTCTCCGACCTGGAAGGCAAAATTTTACAGGCCAACGATGCCGTCTATGAGTTGCTCGGCTTCCGCCCGGACGAAGTGCTGGAACAGTCCCTCTCGCGCTTCATCAGCCCGGAAGAGACGCGCGAATTCCTGGCCGCCCTGCGCGAAGTCATTGAACGCGGCGTGACCCGTAACGCGCGCTTGAACCCGCGCAGCGCCTCAGGCGAGGTCATCCCCACCACCCTCAACGCCTCGGCCCTGCGCGACACCGATGGCAAGGTCATCGGCGCTATCGGCATCCTGCGTGATATGCGCGCCTACGAGGCCGTTGTGCGGGACCTGCAGGAGTCGAAGGCGGAGTTGCAGGAGAAAATCCTGGACCTTGAGAAATTTGAAGAGGTTGTAGTGGGGCGCGAACTCAAGATGATCGCGCTGGAAAAAGAGATTGAACACCTCAAAAAGGAACTGGAAAAACAGAGCCGGGGGCAGAGCCGATGGACATAGCTCCCGAAGTGGTAGCTGACATGATGATAGATACGACGCCGGTAGAACCGGCGCACTCTGTCAGAGAACTGGAGCAGGAACTGGAAGAACTGCGCGAGGCTTACGGCTGCCTGCTGGATCAGAAGAACGCGCTGGCAATAGGGGTGCGCAAGGGCAAGGAGCGGCGGCGCGCCCTCATGCACATCCTGGCCGACCTGAACACTGTCAATCGCAAGCTGGCCGACCAGCGCAAGGCGATGATCCATATTCTGGCCGACTACGAGCAGGATCGTCGCCGTCTGGCTCGCCAGACCGAGCGGCTCGACAATTCGCGGCGCGCCCTGCTGCACATCTTGCAGGATTCTCACCAGTCTAACATTCGTCTGGAAAACAGCCGCAAAGCCATGATTCACATTATGAGCGACCTCAAGGAGACGACCGAAGAGGTCAAACGACGCGAGCAGGAGCTGCGCGAAAAGCAGGAGCAGCTGGTTCAGGCCGGCAAGCTGGCAACGCTGGGCGAACTCACCACCGGCGTCGCCCACGAACTGAACAATCCCCTGAACAACATCGGCCTCTTTATCGGCAATGCCATCGACCTGATCGAACTCAATATCGTCGAGAGCGACCCTGAGCGCGTGCTGCGCGAATTGCAGAACGCTATGCAGCAGGTACGCAAGGCGACCGAGATCATCTCGCACCTGCGCACCTTCGGACGCGCCGCCTCGGTCAGCTACGAGCCGGTGAGCATTGCGCAGGTCATTCAGAGCGCGCTCTCGCTGATGCAGGAACAACTGCGCCTGCGCGAAATCGACGTGCAGTTGCATCTCCCGGCAGAAGAGCTGGTGGTGATGGGCAATGCCATTCAACTGGAACAGGTCTTCATCAATCTACTGACCAACGCTCGCGATGCTGTGGCCGAAGCGGCGCGCAAAGCGATCACCATTACCTGCTCGCAGCAAAACAATCTGCTGGAAATCAGTTTCCGCGATAGCGGCCCCGGCATTCCGGTCGGGCTTGAGCAGCGTATCTTTGACCCCTTCTTTACGACAAAGGAGGTCGGCGCGGGGACCGGTCTGGGCCTCTCGATCACCTATGGTATTATCAAAGATCACCAGGGGGCGATCAGCGTGGAGAATCACCCCGGTGAGGGAGCAGTGTTCCTGATCCAGCTCCCCTTGCAGCAAGGATGAACGGAGAGAGGGAGATGAGCGACACCCATGCACCATATATCCTGATTGTCGATGACGATACCGCCCTGCTACAGGCGCTGCCCCAGGCCCTGCGTCTGCGTATCAAAGGTATCCAGATCGATACCTCTGACTCCGCGCCGAAAGCCTTTTCCCTGATCGAGCAGAACGATTACGACGCCATTGTCAGCGACATCAAGATGCCCGGCATGGACGGCCTGGCCCTGCTGGCGCAGATCAAGGCCCGGCGCCCGGAGACGCCCACGCTGCTCATCACCGGACACGGCGAACATAACCTGGCCATCCAGGCCCTGCGCGGTGGCGCATACGACTTCATCCAGAAGCCGATTGACCGCGACTACTTCGTCGCCGCCCTGCTGCGCGCCGTGCAGACGCACAACCTGCGTCGACAGGTGCTGGAGCAGCAGCAGATGCTGGAACAACACGCTCGCTCGCTCGAACAGACCGTTCAGGAACGCACGCGCGAACTGATCGAGGCCAACGCCGCCAAAGACGAATTTCTCAGTATCGCCTCGCACGAACTCAAAACGCCGCTCGCGAGCCTGAAGGGCATGGTACAACTGCTGCGCCGTCGGCTGGAACGCGCTGGCTCCGACGAAGCCTCGTCCCTTGCCAGTATCGAGCGTTCCATTCGCCGCATGGAACTGCTGGTCAACGACCTGCTGAACACCTCGCTGATTACCACCGGCATGTTTGTCCTGCACCCCACGCGCTGCGATCTGGTCATCCTCTGCCAGCGTCTGATCGAAGAATTTGTCGCAGGCACACTCCCCACACCCACCGTCAAACTTGAAACACCAGATGAGCCGGTTGAGGTTGAAATCGACGTGGAGCGCATCAGCCAGGTGATCCTCAACCTGCTCGCCAACGCGCAGAAATATTCGCCGGAAGGCGCGCCCATCACCTTAAAACTGGAACGCGACGGCACTGTGTGCAACATCTCCGTAAGCGACAGAGGGGTTGGCATCCCTGCACAAGTGCTTCCCCATCTCTTCGAGCGTTTCTACCGCGTCCCCGGCATCGAGCCGCAGACCGGTTCCCGCGTCGGCTTAGGCCTGGGCCTCTACATCTCTCATAAGATCGTCGAGAGTCACGGTGGCACCATCAGTGTGCAAAGCAGCCCCGGCAACGGCAGTACCTTCACCATCACCCTGCCCTTATCTCTCGCAGCAGTGGAGGGGCAAAACCCCGAGACGGTGGCGCGGCGCTCGTGAACATGGCAGGTCATCCTTCCTCGTCAGGAAGTCCTGCTATGCTCTCTGGAAGAGGCCGACTTCTGTTTCTTGTTGTTACTATGTACCTCGCCCTGCTTCCTCTGTTTATTCAACTCACTCAAAATTTTGCGGCGTGCCTGCGGCGTGCGGATAAATATATAGCCGCTCTCTCCCTCTTCATTGCGGCTAATCATCAGCCAGTTGGGGCTGGGGCCTCTGCCCATGCGAGAGGTAATCAGCTCAACAATCTGGCCGTTTTTCAGCTTATAATCCATACGTACAATATGATCGTCTACCTTCGCGCCGGCAAAGTTATTGCCAAGATCGCTGTGGATGCGATAGGCGAAATCAAGCGGGGTGGCATCCGCAGGAAAATCAAGTACATGCCCCTTGGGCGTAATCACAAATATTCGACCTTTGAGACGCTCTTTCTGTAATGGCACCAGATCCCGGTGAACAGGCAGAGATTCTTGCGAGAGGCTCTCCAACGTTTTGTTCAATTCAATAAGCATCAAACCTCTCTCTTGATTGATGATTTCTCTGGGCAGCTTCCCTTTTCTGTACGCTTTGCTCTCTTTATAGCGCCAGTGTGCCGCGTAAGTCGCGGATGTCACGCCATATTCGGCGATTTCGTGCATGGCATAGGTACGAATCTGCACTTCGACGATTTTCTGGCCCATCCTGATCGTTGTATGCAGTGACTGGTACAGGTTCTCTTTGGGAGTCGCGATCCAATCCCTGCCCGGCTGGCCATCATAGAAATCCGTTCTCGGCTCCCAGAAAGTATGAATAATATTCAGCACCTCATAACACTGCTCAATCGTCGCTACCAGAATACGAATTCCGAGCAGATCATTCAACTGCTCCCAGCGAAGTTGCCTGGCAGCCATCTTTTGATACACACCATAAATATGTTTCGCGCGCCCGGAAATGAAGGCCTCTACGCCAAATTCGTCCAGCATATCCTTTATGGCGGGAATAATTTCCTGCGCAATTGCCTGCTCGCGCTGCTGCTTACTGGCCTCTAATCCCCTGCCTATTTCCTTATAGAGAGTGGGATTGAGCAGGCGAAAGGCCATATCTTCGAGTTCCGATTTGAGGCGCCAGATACCCAATCGGTCGGCAATGGGCGCATAGACAGCTAAAGTGATCTTCGCCAGTGAAATATAGTCCAATCGCTCTTTTACAGCAGTATCAGTATCTTTCAGCAGGCGCATCAACAGCAGGCGATCGGCCAGTTTTATCAGGAGCGGGCGAAAATCGCTCACGGCCACGAAAAACATATCCATGAGATGCGCTATTTGCTTTTCTCGTTTCTGAAAATGCGCGGCCTCACTCTGCATGTCGTCAGTACCCGGCATCTCATCAATGGTGAGCAGGTACATTTTACGAATGATTTTTTTACGTTCCCTGCACGCATGCGATGTACAACTCCCTTGCTCTACAGCCCAGATATCCCATTCGAGGTGACTCAAATACAATAGCTCATCAATGAGGTCGAGCAGGGCAGGGTAACGCTGAAAGTGGCTTTTCAATTCGCCCACAGTCGTTTGTTCTAGCAGAGGCGGCGGGCAAAGCAGAGCGGCAACGATGGTAAGAGGCTCGGCCTCCAGGGCAGCCAGCATTCTGGCAACGCCGCAAGCGTAGGAGAGGTAGGGGTTGCCGGTAGGGTGAGTAAGATGGGTATAGTGAAGCTGCGCAAACAGGCAGGCTTCTTCGAGCAGAGCCAGTTCGGGCTGAGAAAATTGTTTTTGCTCTCGTAGATAAGCCTGTAGCTCATCTACGCCCACCAGGGTCTTCTTACCAGGCCTTTCGGACATAGCGCACCCCCCCAGTGCCTCATTCAGGAGACGCACTGCGCTCCCATAAATCGTCAAAATAGCGTTCAAAGCCTGGGAAAAGTGGGTTGCCTTCGCGCATCATCTGGAACACCGGCGTACTGTGATCGTGCTTCGGCCCTCCACCCACAAAGGAACTGACAAAGAGCGTACTATCGAACAACAGTAGCTTAAAGTTAGGTGACTCCTGATAGCAGCGCACGAGAAAATCGCTATTACGCCGGGCATGGTAGCGAAGATTGTCCAACGAATGACGCATCTTATCGCGAATCTCTTCCGGCGATTCATGATCCAGACGAGCGGCCAGTTCTGGCGAAATATGCATGGAATCGGGCGAGAGAACCAGCACTTTGACGCTGACACGGGGACCGTTGCGCCTGGGAGTGCAGAGGTTATACAACAGGCTGCGCGGCCCCATAAAGTAATTTTCTCCCCTGATGGTCAAAATTTTCGCTCTCTCTGTCATACTGGCTGCTTCCCGAATCGCATCTTCACACGTTCGCTGGCTCTCAAAACGCACAACAGGATCATGCGAACTCGCTGCCCTGGGCTGTGGCCGACCCTCTCGAACCTCGTCCAGCTCAGCACCGATGGACTGCAAAAGCTTTTCAGCTTCGATCCCCATGAGACGAGCCAGATGCGGTATCTGTTGCATGTGCGGCCTACGGATACCACGCTCCCATGCCGAGATCGTCTCCGGCGAAAAATGTAACCGGCGTGCCAGAGCTGTCTGGGTCAACCCGTGATTCCTTCGGTACATCCTCAAGTTTTCAGGAAAGCTGGCTGAAGAAGACATGGTTTTCCTCTTCCTGTTCCTTTCCTAACCTGTAACAGGTTAGCACATATCGCGCGTACAACGCCCATCAGATTCATACACTTCTGTACAGAACGTACAGGTCATACAGCGGGTCGGTACAGAGCAGGGTTTTACCCGTACAATAAATGATCTTCTGTATACAGCAATCATACCGTCGTATACATTATCTCTTGTTGCACAGTTACTACAAACAAATGTACGAGTATTCGCACCTGTTTTCCCGCTCTTGCTGATATACTCATGAGTAAAGAAAAATCTCCCTTCTTAGAGTATAGTATGAAGTTTATCTTTTGTCTACATCGTAAGCAGATCGAATAGGCTCAGAGTACCATTGAAATTGCATGTAAAACGGTGCATGCAATACCCCTTCCATTACGAAAGGAGCGGGCAGTTATGTGCCACAAGGGAGATAGAAAACGAAGAACGCTGGCGATGGGAGCGATAAACCGGGAAGAACAGTTACTGGCCGAAAACGACGAGTACATTGTCAGTTTAGCGCGCAAAAAAGTCCCGCGCGACCAAACTCACCCGGAGAGCGTGACAGACGACATTGACGAATTAGCGCAACGCATTCGCATCAAGCTCTGGCTCATCTCGCTGAAGCAGGATATCACGGCGGTTCGGGCGTATATCCGCCAGATTGCCGCCACCACCTCGGTGGATATGCGGCGCGAGCAGAAACCAACGGTTGCGCTGCCGCTAAACGAAGAGGGTGAATGCTATCAGGGCCAGCCGCTCTTCACGCGACGCCAGGAAGAGCAAGACCCTGCCTGGTTGCTATCCCAGGAGGAGAGTTTCAACGATTGCATGGAATGGATGGCCGAAGGCGTGCTTGAACTGCCGACAGTGCAGCAGCAAGCCATGCTCCACTCGCTGAAGAAGCACATCGACAACCTGTTCCCCTTCATTGAGCTTCTTCAGCAGCGTGGAGCCGACATCGAGGGAGCAACGTTCCCCGCAGATGAGAAAGGGCAGCGCAGCCATCGCACCTCGCTCTCCGTCGCCCGCCGCAAGATGCGCGCCTGGCACAACCGCCGCAATGCTCGTTAGCTCACATGGAATTGTTGAGATAGCAAGAGGCCCCCTACCTGCAAGATGAAGTGTAGGCGGGAGGCCTCTTGTGTGGCGCCTGGTGAACAGGTAGTTTAGAAGCATCTACACTAAAGCAGGTAACACATGTAAGACTCAGGCTCGTTCCTACTGGAAATAAGCAGGAGAAGAACATCCATTGGGCAAAGGACTATGAATTATAGCGCGCCCGGTGAGATTCGAACTCACGGCAACCGATTTAGAAGACCGGTGCTCTATCCACTGAGCTACGGGCGCATATCTGACCGCATAAAGGAGGAATAACACTCCCAAACCCTCTGTTATAATACTCACGGAGTTGCGTTCTGTCAAGTATTGCCTCTGGCCCTCTGGCCCACTTAGCCAGCTTTTCCCGGCTCTTCGTCTTTGTGGGGGATGGAGAACCGTTTTCCCGCTAACCTTGACAGCGTGGGGCCGAGGGCCTATAATATAAGTAAATCCGAGTAGAGCAGTAAGGATTATGAGCGTTCAGGAAGCAGGGGCTTTCTGGCAGGAATTTTCCGTTTACGAAACAAGCCAGCAAATGGAGTGAATGGTATGAGTCAGGCATTCGATCTGGAACAGCAGGAGTACAGTCCTGGATTTCATGTTCCTGAAAATTATGTATTCAAGTCTGAGAAGGGCCTGAATCGCAAGATTGTCGAGCAGATCTCTGAAATGAAGGGCGAGCCGGATTGGATGCGCAAGTTCCGCCTCAAGAGCCTCGACCTCTTCGAGAAACGCCCGATGCCCACCTGGGGCGCCGACCTGTCCGGCATCAACTTCGACGATATCTACTACTATGTCAAGCCGATGCAGGAGCAGGGCAAGAGCTGGGAAGAAGTTCCCGCTGAGATCAAGGAAACGTTTGATCGCCTGGGTATTCCACAGGCCGAGCGCAAATACCTGGCCGGCGTGACGGCGCAGTACGAGAGTGAGGCCGTCTATCACAAGGTGCGCGAAGACCTGGAGAAGCTGGGCGTCATCTTCACCGATATGGATAGCGCCCTGCGTCTCTATCCCGATATCGTCAAGGAACACTTCGGTACCGTTGTCCCGCCCTCCGATAACAAGTTTGCCTCCCTCAACAGCGCGGTCTGGAGCGGCGGCAGTTTCGTCTACGTACCGGAAGGCGTGCATGTCGAGATTCCGCTGCAAGCCTACTTCCGCATCAACACCAGGAACATGGGCCAGTTCGAGCGCACGTTGATTATTGCTGAACCAGGTTCATATGTACACTACGTAGAGGGCTGCACAGCGCCAACCTACACCAGCGACAGCCTGCATAGCGCCGTCGTCGAGATCAAGGTGATGCGCGGCGCGCGCGTGCGCTACACGACCATCCAGAACTGGTCGAAGAACGTCTACAACCTGGTGACGAAACGCGCCGCAGCGTATGGCGACGCCACGATGGAATGGGTCGATGGGAATCTGGGATCCAAGGTGACGATGAAGTATCCCGCCGTCCTGCTGATGGAGCCGGGCGCGCGCGGCGACGTGCTTTCGGTTGCCTTCGCCGGCGATGGGCAGCACCAGGATGCCGGGGCCAAGATCACCCACCTCGCGCCCTACACGACCTCGCAGATTCTCTCGAAGTCGGTCTCGAAGGGTACGGGCCGCGCCTCCTATCGCGGGCTGGTGCGCGTCAATCCAGGCGCCCATCACACCAAATCCAGCGTGCGCTGTGACGCGCTGCTGCTCGATGAAGAGGCCCGCACAGACACCTACCCGACCATCCGCGTCGAGGAGAACCGCACCGAGATCGGCCACGAGGCCACCGTCTCCAAGGTCGGCGAAGACCAGCTCTTCTACCTGATGAGTCGCGGCCTCGACGAGTCCGAAGCCTATTCGCTGATCGTCAACGGCTTCATCGAGCCAATCACCAAAGA
>Ga0209810_1001682_pt1 | contig 31423 bp, 25 predicted proteins | sample Coa_R1_7_FD_187159 | JGI IMG/M metagenome (GOLD analysis project Ga0209810, IMG submission 187159) | Surface soil microbial communities from Centralia Pennsylvania, which are recovering from an underground coalmine fire - Coalmine... | ecosystem: Environmental > Terrestrial > Soil > Unclassified... | reverse complement strand
CCCGCCCACGACATGGCCCACACCTGCCCGTACTGCGTCACCCACATCAACAGGTTCACCACCAGCAGCACGATGCTGATGACGGCGAGTCCTTTCAGATCATTGTGCGTGATGAAGTTGTCGATTGCCACGCCGATCAAGTAGGGGTTTGCCAGGCTGAAGGCCGTGTAGAGCAGCATCAACACAACACTGGCGGCAGTTGCTCCCCTGTAGCGCGCCATGTAAGGCAGAAATTGCCGCATCAGCTTCAAGTCAAATTTTGCATTGATATTCTCGTCAGAACGTTCCAGCATGTTTTCACGCCAGAAGGTCTGCTGTCTGCGTGTGGTAGCCTGTTGCATAGTGCTATGCCACCTCCTGTTCTGTAGCCTGCTGTTCCCCTTCTGTTTCTCCTTCATCCTCATGTTCATTCTCACCCGCTTGCTCTGCACGGCTGAGTAACATGCGGGCCTCGAACTCTTCCTGCTCGCGCAGTTGCAGGTCGTAGAGGCGGGTGTAGATGCCGCCCTGTTTCAGCAGCGTCTCGTGGGTGCCGCGCTCGACGATGCGACCCCTGTCGATGACCAGAATCTGGTCGGCGTTCTTGATGGTGCGCAGGCGCGAGGCGACGACGAAGGTGGTGCGCCCGCGCATGACGGCATCGAGGGCCTGCTGGATGAGGTATTCGGTCTCCATGTCCACGCTTGAGGTGGAGTCATCCAGAATGAGGATGCGCGGGTTGAGCAGCAGCGTGCGGGCGATGGCGACGCGCTGTTTCTGGCCGCCGGAGAGCGTGACGCCGCGCTCGCCCACCCAGGTATCGTAGCCGTCCGGCAGGTTGCGCGCGAACTCGTCGACGCGGGCGATCTTCGCCGCCGCGACAATCTGCTCGTCGGTGGCGTTATCGACGCCGTAGGCGATGTTGTCGCGCAGCGTGGCGTTGAAGAGGAAGACATCCTGCAGCACCAGCCCCACGTTGCGGCGCAGCGATTCGAGCGTCAGGTCGCGCAGATCGATGCCGTCCAGCGTAATGCGCCCTTTCGTCGGGTCGTAGAAGCGCGGCAGCAAATTGAGGACGGTGCTTTTGCCATTGCCGGTCGCGCCGAGCAGGGCGATGATCTGGCCGGGCTGCGCGTCGATATTGAGATCGTGCAGCACTTCCGGGCCGCTGCCATAGGCGAACGAGACGTGTTCAAAGCGCACGTGTCCGCGCACGTCGGTCAGTGCTTTCGCGCCGGGCTTATCGGTGATGATGGGCTGCGTATCCATCACGCCAAAGATGCGCATGCCGCCGGAGTAGCCGCGCATGAACCAGTTGACCATGTAGCCAAAGGAGCGCGTCGGCGTGTTGAGGAGCAGCACATAGGTCGTTACGGCCACCAGCGTACCGAGGCTGAGCCTGTGGCCAATGACGGCGATGCCGCCGATCCAGACCAGCAAAACGGTAATCAGGTTGACGACCAGCACCATCAACGGCTGGTTCCAGGCCGAGAGGCGCATGGCGGCCAGATTGAGTTCGCGCAATTCCAGATTTTTCTTGCCATATTTCTCAATTTCAAAGGGTTCGCGCGCGAAAGCTTTGACCACGCGCATACCGCTCAGGCTCTCCTGCATGATCGTTCCCAGCGAACCGGTCTCGTTCTGCACCTTCATCCACAGTGGGCGCAGGCGGCTGGCGACCTGAATGCCGAGGAAAATCAGAAGCGGGATACTGATCAGCGTGACCAGGGCCAGGTAGATGTCGAGCCTGAAAAGGATGATGGTGATGGCCCCGAAGGTCACAAGCGCCACCAGGCCACGAATGAGGCCCATCGGGATGAAGTTGCGCACCGCCTCGATATCGACGGTGAGGCGCGACATCAATTGCCCGGTCTCCGCGTCATCGTGAAAGGAGAAATCCAGGCTTTGCAGGTGATTGTACAGGTCGTTGCGCAGGTCATAGGCGACCAGGCAGGAGAGGGCCTGCGAGAGATAGCCCTGGCCGTAGGCGAAGAGGCCACGCATGACGCTGGCGGCCAGAATGGCGAGACCGGCCAGCAGCAGCGTGCCGAACTGCCCGTGTTGCAGCCCCCGATCGATGACGAAGGCCAGCAGCCAGGGAACCAGCAGGGCAAAGCCAGTCGAGAGGCCCAGGCAGGCAATGGCGCCCAGCGTCGGCAGCCAGTGTGGACGCAGCAAGGCGAATATACGTAGATAGATACGCCAGCTTGATTTCAACAGTTCTACATAATAAGAGAGTCGTTGTCTGTCTTTCCCGGCAGAAACCACAGGTTCGTCCTTTCATTAATATAGAGATCAAAAAGAGACGACGACAGGCCAGCCGTTCCAGGCCACCTCTTGCCGGTGGCCTGGAGCGGTTGGCTCTGGCTTGCTTCCATTCCCCTCGTTGGAATTTTCAGTCTAACAGAAAATACGTGACAGGAGTCTGTCACTCTTTTGACGTTTTTTTGTGCTAAAATGAAAATCATGGAGAAGACAGAGCGATTGTTAGCAATCACGCTGCTGCTGCAAGCGCGAGGGAAGATGACGGCACGGCGCCTCGCGGACATCCTGGGAGTTTCGACGCGCACCATCTACCGCGACATCGACACGCTTTCACTGGCGCACATCCCGGTCTCGATGGATTACGGCCCCGGCGGCGGCTACTACCTGCCCGACGACTATCACTTCGAGTCGACCATCTTCACGCCTGAAGAGGTCGTCTCGCTCGTGCTGAGCGCGGACATGGCGGGCAACTACAGCCTCTTCGCCGACGACGACGGCCTGCAGCGCGCCCTGCTCAAGCTGGAAGCCGCGCTGCCGCAGCAGTACCGCGTCGACGTGAAGGCCGCTCGCCAGCGCATCCTCTTCGACACGACGGCCTGGTATGCTCATGGTCGCGCCGCGCCCGTCAACGTTGTCTTTCTGGAAAGCATTCGCCTGGCCGTGCTGGGAGAAAACCGGCTGGAAATCCTCTATCCCGCCGACGACCTGCCCGGCGTGCAGTGGCTGCGCGTCGACCCCTACGGCCTCGTCTACCGGGGCCTCTCGCGCCGCCGCATGCGCACCGGCATCTGGTACCTCGTCGCCTACTGCCACAACTGCCACAGCTTCTGCGCCTTCCGCGTCGGCTACATCGAAGACCTGAAAGTTCTCGCCGAAAAGGCCGCCATCCGGCCCGATTTCGATCTGCGCGCCTACTGGCAGCAGGCGCGGCAGCACCTCGAGGAGCAGGCCCACCCCTTCACGCTCACCCTGCGCGTGCAGCCCTCTGCCCGCCCCAACCTCTCCGGCGACACCGCCATCCTGCAAGAGGAGCCAGACGGCACCCTCATCGCCCTGGTCACCGTCGACTCCCTCGAAGCCGCCATCTCCTACGTCCTCGCCCTGGGAACCGGCGCGACGGTACTCAGCCCGGATAATGTCCGTGAAGCGGTGGCCGAGGCAGCGCGTTCGATCGCGGAGATGTACGGGTAGGGAAGCTGCCCGTCCTTATGAGGATAACGTTATCACGCTGTCGATGCAGCAATATATTTCCTGAGGCGGCCTCAATGGTGGAGAGATAAATTCATTTTCTGAACTTCAGCATGGCAAAAGCCGCCGGAATGCTGCCAATGAAGACCAGCGCATAGCCGAGAATCTGAAGCAGACCCAGATGCGTTCCGTAGGCGATTGGCCCCATGAGGGGGGCGCTCACAATGATGAGCCACGCGGCCCAGGAGGGAATCATTCGTGATCTCAGCAGCGCAATTCCCAGCAGCACATAGCCGAGCAGGTGGCCGATCACCCAGAAGGCGCCAAAGGTGAGGATGATCCAACTGGCGTAATAGCGGTTCTCTACCGTGACGAACAGAGGATTCAAACCGACCTGTGCCATACTGGCGAGCATTGTGATGGAATCGGCAATCACGCCCCAGACAATACCCGCCAGGAACCCGCATGCCATACCGATAGTAGCCAGCCAGGGAGAACGCTTCATTGCCACCAACCCCAGACCAATGTAGCTGAGCGTGTACACATAGGGACTCACCAGGCTGAGCAACAGAAAAATCTGCATGAGCTGTAGATTCATAGCCCGAAAGTCGGCAAAAACGGCCAGAGAGCTTGCCTGATCGGGACATGCTGGATCACCAGCACCGGTAGGGCAAAGGACGAACCACAGGGAAAGGATGAGCGGTGCCAGCAGTATAGAGGCCGCGAAAAATGCGCGATAGAGTTTGCGGTAGAGAGGTTCGGACACAGCAGATTGTGTGCCAGGCTGCGTTTGAGAAAGTGCCATATTATCGTTCCTCCTGACCTGTTACGTGAGTAGGCATCTCATCAGACTTACTCGCATCGAGATTGCGCAATCGGGCGATGATGCGCTCGCGTAGAGCCTGCCCCCATGCCAGTTCAAGTTGCCAGTGTTCAATCTTGAGCCGCATGTAATCCAGAGCAGCCTCTCTCAAGGCATCAGCCGTATGCTCCTGATTAAGCCGGTTTCTGGTAAATGCCTGCTTCTCTGCCTGTTTCCCGTACAGCAGCTTCTGGTAGTGGGCAAGGTAGTGTTCTACCAGAAAGAGCTGGCTTTCCGGGGGCAAGAAGTCCAGGTGCAGCGCCTTGATGTGGAAGAGCCTGCTATATGAGCCAGGGTGAGAAGTGGTATCCAGCATCAGTGCAAAAAACCGCTCGCGTCCCTTTGGCGTAATAGCCAGGATGCGCGAGGGCCGATCAGCGGGAAAAGGGGCAGATGCCGGGTCAGTCGGGGCAATCAACCCTTCTTGCTCCAATCTAGCGAGCAGCGTGGAAAGGGTGCCGCGATTCAGCTGTTCTTCTGGCCCGATAATCTCATTTGCCATTTTCGCAATCAGGTAGGCGTGCAACGGCCAGCGCATCAGGAGGGAAAGCACCAGTAATTCGTACATGAAAAATTCTCCTTCAGAACCCCTGCCAGTTTCTGCATTCTGGCTCTCATGCTGATATCTTCTACAGGCGCTTAGTTGTATTACAACCGTTGTAATACAACGTCTACAATAATATACGAGGAAGGTTACAGAGAGTCAAACCGTGCAGAAACAAAACGCCCCGCTCAGTGATTGCGAGCAGGGCGTTCTGTCATTTTCGCGGGCGAAGAAACTTATGCTGGTACCTCGCCGGGAGGAAGCGGCTGCGGATTCAGTTCATCCGCCTGCGCGATGGCGCGACTGCCGTTGAGAAGCGTCTGCCTCATAGCGGCCAGCATCTCCACCTGCTGCTGCATCACATCGACCGTTGCGCTCACCAGCAGGTACTCGGCTGGCGTTGTCCACCCAGGTCGGCGCATCAGAATGATCAATTCTTCCAGATCGCCAGTATCACTCATCGTTTCCAGTAGTTTGCCCAGTTCTCTGACGCGCCCTTCCAGGTACGCGATGTTGTGTTCGCCCTCAAACTTCATGGTGAAACCTCTCTTTCAGTGCTTCGCCAACAGCCTCAAATCGGTTGGCTGTAAGCTATACGCCCGCTATGGCGTTTTTTCGTGCAGCTTTTTTGCCGGACTTTGACGTTTTGCCTCAGCTTGCATTATGCTTAATAGTAATGAATATTGAAAACTGTATACGACCAGGGAACAACGATGAGCGAGACACAGGCATATACTGGCAAAATTCGGCCTTCGTGGAGAATATGGTTCAAGGTGGCGCGGCCATTTTCGCTAACGGCCACCGTTAGCCCGCTGCTGGTGGGAACGGCGCTGGCGATTTATCAGGGGGTGTTTCACCCGCTGAACTTTGTGCTGGCCCTCTGCTCCGGGCTGCTGCTGCAAATCGGGGTCAATTACTTTAACGAGTATTTTGACTGGCGCTACGGACTGGATCACGAGGGGTCGCTGGGGTCGATGACGGTGATTTTCCGGCGCGAGATGACGGGCGGGCAGGTGCTGGGCGGCGGTATCGCCTGCTTTGTGCTGGCTGCCCTGCTCGGCCTGCTGCTGGCGTGGCTGGTCGGGCCTGCCGTGCTGCTCTTTGGCGCGGCTGCCCTGCTGATCGGCTACTTCTACAGCGCGAAGCCGTTCAAGTTCGCGACACGCGGCCTCGGCGATATTCTAGTGTATATCGCGATGGGCTTTCTGGAAGTCTGGGGCGCGTACTACGTGCAGATTCCGCGCTGGTCGTGGCTTGCCTTTGCCGCCAGCGTCCCCGTCGGCTTCCTGGTCACGGCCATCCTGAATATGAACAACGTCCGCGACTACCAGGACGATCTGGCGGTGCAGAAACGGACGCTGCCGGTGCGTTTCGGGCAGACGTTCGGCGTCTACTACCATGCCTGTCTGCTCTTCGGCAGCTACGCTGCCGTCACAATTTTTGCCCTTATTGGCCTGCTGCCGCTCTGGAGCCTGCTGGTCTGGCTCACTTTCCCCCTGGCCTTCAGCAACGTGCGGGCCGTGCTGGCCGCGAGCGAGCGCAAAGTCTTCGCCATCGGCATCAAACGCACCTCGATGCTGCATCTGCAATTTGCCGCCATGCTGGCCCTGGGCATTCTCATCGCACGATTTTGAGGAACTATGGCAAAAAGCGAACAATTCTTAGAGGAAAAATTTCGTGAGAGCGGCGGCAAACGCCCGTATGTACGGCGTCTCTTCGGGCGCATTGCGCGTATCTATGATCCCATGAACCACCTGATGAGCTTCGGGCTGGATGGGCGCTGGCGGGCCTTTGCCGCCCGCTGCCTGGCGTTGCACGAGGGGCAGACCGGGCTTGATCTGGGGGCAGGAACGGCTGATCTCTCCATCGCCGTCATTCGCAACTCGCCGCCAGGGGTGCGGATGATCGGTATGGATATTACGCCGGAGATGCTTGAGGTAGGGCGGCGCAAGCTGGCGCGGCTGGGGTTGCAAGAACGCATCGACCTGCGCGTGGGTGATGCTGAGCAGATCGACCTGCCCGACAATAGCGTCGATGGCTGCTGCTCCGCTTTCACCGTGCGCAACCTGGCTGATATCCGGCAGGGCTTTGGCGAGATGCTGCGCGTGGTGCGCGCGGGCGGTCGCGTCGTCTGCCTGGAAGTCAGCCACCCGCCGGGCAAAATACTGGGCGCCCTCTTCCACCTGTACTTCTACCGACTGGCCCCGCTCTTCGGCAGCATTCTCGGCAAAGCCTTCGAGGAATATCACTACCTGCCCCATTCGCTCACCGCTTTCCCCGACGCGCCCGCGCTTAAAGCCATTATGGAAGAGGTCGGCTGGCGCGATGTACATTTCCATCGCCTGCTGGGCGGCATCGTGGCCGTACACGTCGGCACAAAAGCTGAGTAAACTTCCGGCTTTCGGGCTATTTGCCTTGCGTTCTCCGAACTCATCATCTATAATAGCCGTGTTAAAAAACGTTCATAACACCTGTTCGAGAAAGAGATCAGGAGAGCGCCCAATGAGCGAAGAGTCGAATGTTACAAACGGAAAACAGTTTGATGAGGGGCAGGAGCCACGACCGGAGATACCGGAAGCAGAGTTGCTCTACGAGGAAACACAGGCGGCTCTGGCGATAGCCTCTTCTGAAGCCGCGACGACGGAAGAAATGGCAACGTGCTGGCGGTTCCTGCTGACCGGCTGGGAGCGGTATCTGTCGACGCACGAGCTAACGGATGAGTTCCGGCCCGTGCTGCTGGAAGCCTGCCGGGCAGCAGGTTTCTGCTTTTTCAATCTGTACCAGCAAAACAAACAATCCAGGAATGTTGACCGCGCCGTGGAAGCCTGGCGGAAGGCGGTGCGCCTCTCCTCGCCGGATGCGCCCGATCTGCCGAAACTGCTGAATGTTCTCAGTATTGCCCTCAGCCAGCAATACGCGCATACGCATGATCTTCCCTTCCTTGACTCCGCCGTCGAGTTTTTAGAGCAGGCATTGAAGCTCACCAGCGTGGACTCGCAGTACCGGCTGCACACGCTGAACAATCTGGCGGCCATGATGCGCCTGCGCTACCTGCATACGAAAGACCTGGCCGACCAGAATCGCGCCATCCTGCTCTACGGCCAGCTTGTCGAACACACGCCGCTGGACGACCTCGAACTGCCCATGTACCTGCACTACCTCTCGTCCGCGCTGATTGAGCGTTTCAGAGTGACGCACAACGTCGAAGACCTGAATCGAGCCATTCGCGCCGGTCAGGAGATACGCGAGACGACCGAGGAAAGCCCGCTTTTCAGGCCGGACTACCTGCGCGACCTCGCCAGAGGGCTGACCATGCGCTTCGAGGAGTCGCAGGATGCCAGCGATCTGGCCGAGAGTATCGCAGCCTGGCAGACACTGGTGGATATGCTGCCGGAGCAAAGCCCCGATTACCTGCCCGCCCTGCTCAGTTTATATGAAGGGTTGCGCAAACGCTTCGATATGTCCGGGGACGAGATGGCCTTGCAGCGCGCCATCGGAGCTTTGCACCAGTTTGTGAAGTGCGCTCCCCCCGGTTATCCCAACAGGCTCGCCTGTATGACGCTTTTGCATGAAGGGATGCTGGTGCGCTTCGCCAGCAGCGAGAAGCTGGAAGATCTGGACGCCGCCATCCGCACCTGGGAGCAGTTTCTTGATACCACCTCCATCGAGTCGACCGATTTTCTCTGCTACCTGAACTACCTGTCCCACGCGCTCAACCTGCGCTACAAGCACGGGGGCAGAGAGGCCGACCTCGAACGGCTTATCCACCTGCTGGAACAGGCCGTCGCGCTGGCCGCGCCCGGCTCTCCCATGTTGCTCTACAGCCTGAACAATCTTGCCAGCGGTCTTGCCACGCGCTACCAGCACCACAACACGCTGGCCGATCTTGAGCGAGCCATCACGCTGCTGGAGCGGGCGCTGGGCGAGATCAAACAGGAAGGCAGCGCGCCCGAACGGGCCGAACTGATGAAGGGGCTTGGCCGCCTCTACCAGCGCCGCTACGAACACACCGAAAATCTGGAAGACCTCGAACGAGCCGCGCATTTGCTGGAGTAACGGGGCATGAGCGCAACAAATCAGGCAGGCGAAATAATTCCGCTCGCCCCCGCTCATCTCAGGCAAGCGGCTGAAGTGATGGCGCGAGCGTTTCACACCGACCCGCTCTGGCAATATCTACTGCCCGACGAAGCCCGGCGCGCTGCCCTGCTCCTCTCCAGCTTTCGCCTGTTTGTGCGCTACACGCTGCGCTACGGCGTGGGCTACACGACGACGAACGTGGCAGGCGCGGCCTGCTGGCTCCCGCCTGGCAATACCACACCGACGGCAGGACGGATGCTGCGCGTGGCAATCCACGGCGCGCCCCTCGCTTTCGGCCCGGTAGCCCTGCGCCGCTACAGCCTCGTCGAGAGCCATACCGCGCGCCTGCACAAACAATACGCGCCGGGGCCGCACTGGTATCTCTGGGGCCTCGGCGTCGACCCGCCCTCTCAAGGTCAGGGCCTCGGCAGCCTGCTCATCCAGCCCATCCTTGCCCGCGCCGACGCCGACCGTCTCCCCTGCTACCTTGAAACTATGAACGAACGCAACCTGCCCTTCTACCAGAAACGCGGCTTCCAGGTGACGAGCGATGGTTGCCCGCCGGGTACCACACTGCGGGTATGGAGCATGGTACGGGAACCACAAAGCGCGGACCAGGGCGCAGACCCACTAAACATGCTTCCTAAATATGCTCCCTGAAAAACGCCAGCACACGTTCCCAGGCATCTTTCGCCGCTTCAGGATTGTAGTTCCTGCCCTGATCGTTGAAGAAGGAGTGCTTACTGTTGGCGTAGATTTTGATGTCATGGGGGATGTTGTACTGATCGAGGGCGCTATCCAGCTTCTGGCCCTGCGCGGTGGTGAAGTCTCTGTCGGGGTAGGAGCCGACGACGGGGCAGAGGCGCGAGACCGCGCTAAGCGGGCGCGGGTTGCTGCCGTAGAAAGGCGCGATAGCTTTGAGCCGCCGATCAGTGCAGGCCCAGGCGATGGCGAAGCCGCCGCCCATGCAGAAACCGATGGCCCCCAGCCGGTTCGCGTCCACGCCGGGCAGTTCCGCCAGATAGCCCAGCGCGGCCTGCAATTCGCGCTGGCTGCTGTTGTTGAGCGGGGTGAGCATCATCTGGCCCATGAAGCGGAACATGCACACGGCCCGGTTGCGCCCGGCGAACAGGTCAACGGCCAGAGCGACATAGCCTTCTCGCGCGAAGCGGCGCGCAATATCGCGAATATTGTCATTCAGGCCGTATATCTCATGGATAATGACCACGCCTGGAAATGGCCCTTCGCCCTCTGGCCGCGCCAGATAGCCCTCTAGCTGCCTTTCGCCGCCGGGTCCCGCAAACGAAACTGCGGAAGCTGTTGCTACGTCAGTCATACTGTTACACTCCTTTACAAAAGTCCTCGTTTAGAATTACGTCCAGGGTTTCGATAAGAAAGTCGGCGTTGGCGGTGGTGAAGACGAGGGGGGGCTTGATTTTCAGCACGTTATGGTGGGGGCCGTCGGTGCTGAGCAGGATGCCGCGCTCGCGCATGCGGTTGGCAATGTAGGCGGCATGGTGCGGAGCCGGTTCGCGTGTTTGCCGGTCGCGCACCAGCTCGATGCCGATGAAGAGGCCGAGGCCGCGCACATCGCCGATGATGGGATGTTTTTGCATGAGTTGACGCAGCCCGTGCAGGAGATACATGCCGGTATACAGCGCGTTGGCCTGCAAATGCTCATCCTCGATCACGTCCAGCACAGCGAGGCCGATGGCGCAGGAGACGGGGTTGCCGCCAAAGGTGTTGAAGTATTCCATGCCGTTGTCGAACGAGGCGGCAATCTCCGGCGTTGTCACCACCGCTGCCAGGGGATGACCGTTGCCGATGGGTTTGCCCATTGTCACGATATCGGGTACGACGCCCTGCGTCTCAAAGCCCCAGAAACGCGCGCCGACGCGCCCGAAGCCCGTCTGCACCTCGTCGGCAATGCAGACGCCGCCCGCCTCGCGTACACGGCGGTACGCCTGCCGCAGGTAATCATCCGGCAGAACGATCTGGCCCCCGCAGCCGGGCAGCGACTCGCAGATGAAGGCCGCTATCTCCCTGCCCTGCGCGCGCGCCTGCCGGATAGCCTCTTCGATGAAGCGCGCGTACTTCTCGCCTGCCTGTGAGTCGTCATGCTTATATTCTCCGCGATAGACATCGGGCAGGGGGACGGTGTGGACGTAAGGGGGCGCGCCGCTGCCACCGGGACCGGCAAACTTGTACGGGCTGATCTCGACCAGCGTGCCGGTGTTGCCGTGATAGGCGGCATCGAGAACGATCACGTCTCTGCGGCCTGTGTGCGTGCGCGCCAGGCGCAGGGCCAGTTCATTGGCCTCGCTGCCGGAGCAGACGAAGTAGCAGACGGAGAGCGGTTCCGGCAGGGTAGCGCAGAGCCGTTCGGCGTACTCGACCAGGTATGGATGCAGATAGCGCGTGTTGGTGTTCAGCACGGCCATCTGCTCCTGCCCCGCCCGCACAACGCGAGGATGGCAATGTCCCACATGCGCCACATTGTTCACCGCGTCCAGGTAGGCGCGCCCGTTTTCATCATAGAGATACTGCATCCAGCCGCGCACAATATGCAATGGTCGGCGATAGGAGAGGCTCAGCGAAGGGCCGATACGCGCCGCCCGCGCCCGGCGAATCTGTTCCGCGTCTCGGCCCGGCGCGGGAAAGCATGCTTCTGGAATGCGCGTGATAAGATTGGGGTCGGGACTGATGCTCAGCCAGACCGCGCGCTGGCTCGGACGCGCCACGCCGGGGAAATCGCCGACGAGGTCGAGCAGATCGGTGATGATCTGGAAGTGCAGGTGCGGGGGCCAGCCGCCGTTGACGCTCATTTCGCCGATCCGCGCGAACGCCGTTCCCTGCGCTACCGGCTTACCCTCGTACAGCGCGTCGAGTGAATCAAGGCTCAGGTGGCCGTAGAGAGTGTAAAAGATGAGCGGCTCATCGTCCTGCCCCAGGACGGTATGTTGCAGGATAATGGTCGGGCCATAATCGAGCGGAGCAGCGTTGTTGTGGAAGCTGTGAACGATGCCGTCGAGGGGGGCCAGCACGGGCGAACCGGGTTCCATGAAGAGGTCGAAGCCGGTATGAAGCGTGCGCCATTCGGGGCCGTCATTGCCCGGCCTTCTGTACTGATCGCTCGCGTAAATCGGGCGGGCCTCGTTGTATCTGCCGATACCCACGCTGCTGTTGGCCGCGCGCATGCGTTCAAAGATGTAGCGATTGAATTGCTCAAGATTGGCCATGTCCGCCAGCGTTCCTACTTCGCGGCTGCCGATGCTCAGGTCAAAGATAACCGGGTTGGCGCAGCTCAGATCAGGTTCGACCACGCATCCGAGGCTGTCCCGGTTGTCGCGCAGCCAGCGCACTACTTTATCGCTGCGTGGGTCGGCGGGCTGGCCGCAGACGCTGCGGAAAAGATAGTGGGCGAAGCGCGGGTGGACGCTCGCCAGTTGTTCGAGCAGCGCCCACGCCGGTTGCTCGCTGATCTTCAGATAGGCATTCTCCGGCTCAACCTGCTGCTGGTAGGCTGCATTGACCACGCTGACGCACAGCCGCGCACAGATCAGTGGATACAGCACAGGCAGTTCGTCTTCGCGCAGTGGAAAGGTTTCGTGGTAGCCCGCGATGACGTTGGCTGCGGCAGCCAGCGGATCAGGCTTATCCAGCATGGCATAGGCGGCGGCGATAGCAACTTCGTTGACGGTGGTCGTGTGGAGCATATCGCCAAAATCGATGACGCTGACCACGCGCCCCGGCTCGTTGTCGTTCGCCTCACTGACCAGCACGTTGTAGTCGTTGGCATCGTTATGGATGATGCTCTGGCGCAGCGCGGGCAGCACGGGCAAGACGTCGGTCCCATAGCGGTCGAAGAGGCGTTCCACCAGGGCGCGCCGCTGCGGTAAAGCGATACAATGCAGATATTCGCGAATCCAGTCGGCCTGACGCAGATCCCATTTCAGCGCGCGTGCGGCGGCTGGATGCTCGAAGCCCTGCAAGGCGCTGTCCAGACGGCCCAGCCAGTTGCCCAGGCTGCGCAGCAGTTCGGGCGAGTGAGGGCGCGACTGCGCCAGCAGCCTGCCTGGCACGTAGGTGAGCATGCGCACGAAATGCTCTGCTCCCTGCCTGTCGCTCACAACCTCGATGGTCTCGCCTGTCAGAGTTGCGCAGACGCGCGGCAGCGTCAGGGTCTCGTCCTGCACGCTCAGGTGTTCCAGCGCCTGATTTTGCAGGTCGAGCGTCTCCCATTGCTCGCTCGCCGGAGCAATCTTCAAAACAAAGGCGCGCCCCCGTTCCGTCTCCAGATAAAAATTCGTGTCGCGTTCCCCCGGCAAAGGCCGTGCCTTCACCCGCGCTCCGTACAACTCCCACGCAATGCGTTCGGCGTCCTCTATCGTAAAAAGCGATGATTGATGATTGCTATCTAACATGGAAAAGTATGGCTCCTGAGATATACATTTTGAAATGTCCCGTTGTCGGATTATTTTACCAGATTTTATTATGCTGTCCCTACTATACTCCTTTTCTCACTATCTATCCAGAGGCTGAGCATCATCGTCTCCCAGGCAGAACGAAGGGGCATTTTTGTGCTATACTGGACATAATAGAGACTATTCCTCGTTCCCGGAGGGTCTACGGAGATGAAACAACCTCGAATGGAGCAATGGCCCCGCTACACCTATATTGTGCCTCACGTGTATACCAGAGCGAAGGTGCGCCTGATCGGCTTTGGCAATTATGTGCCGTCGGGCTGCATCACCAACGAATTTTTCTCATATGTCACGGCGCGACTGGGTGAGCCGCGCAGCCCGCAGGATATCGAGCGCGGCTCTGGTCTGCGCTCGCGCCACGTGCGCAACTCGACGCTGGAATTGTGCCGACGGGTAGCCGGGAAGGATGCGCCCGGCCTCATAGCTGGCCCCGAACGCCGCGAGGAGGAGACGCTGGCGGAGATGGCCCTGGCGGCGGCGCGGCGCGCACTGGCGAGCGCGGGCCGCGACCCTGCCGAGGTCGATATCATTCTTGGCGCGTCCTCGACCGATAACGATGCCTTCCCCACTGTTGCCAGTCTGGTACAGATGCGGCTGGGCATGCGACCTGTGCGCTCGACCATGCTCAAGGGCGGTTGCGCCTGCCAGACGGAATCGTTCCAGTGCTGCGCCGAGGCCCTGACGACCGGCTCCGCTCGCCTGGCGCTGATCGTCATGACCGAGGGCCTGCTCTCCAACGCCATGCATATCCTCGACTGGCGGCTCAGTTCGCTCTTCGGCGAGGGCGCCGCCGCCTTCCTGTTTGAACGCTGGGACGATGACGACGAGGATGAGGTAATGTATGTGATTAACGGCTCCGACGCGAAGCAGGCCCCGGCTCTGCATGGCTGGACGCCGCTGCGCAAGGATATAATCGCGATGGCCGAGGAGGACGAACTGATCCTGCGCCTCTATAACGAGGGGCAGGGCGCGGAACTCAACCGCCTGTTCGCCAGCCGCGAAATGCCGGGCTACGCTAAAATGAACGGGCGGGAAGTCTTTCGCGAGGCTCCGCGCGCGATGGCCGAGGCGGTCGATGCCTTGCAGCGCCATGCCGGGCTGGACTACGATGATCTCGACTACATCATCCCTCACCAGGCCAATTCGCGCATCATCCATCGCCTGGGTGAACTGCTCATCCATGACTATGGCTGGCCCGCCTCGACAATGGAGAAACTGGTCGATAATTTCCGCGACTACGGCAACCTTTCCAACGCCAGCATCGGCACCTCCCTGGTCGAATTGATGCATCAGGACAGGCTCCGCGACGGTCAGTGGCTCGCCATGCCCGCCGTCGGCGCCGGCCTCAACTACGGCAGTTGCCTCCTGCGCTTCCACACGCCGAAGAATCCAGCCGCCCTGTTCGATGCGTAAGTTCTCTGTTTCTGGTGAGACGTGTGCATCACAGGCTATAATATGATGGTGGCGATTCCACTGGAGGAATCTTTAGCTGGATGGAAGGAAGGAGTCAACATTTATGGCTTTGATCTCACCGGAAGATCAAGAAACACTGAAAAAGCTGTTTGAGGAGAAGCTGACGGGCGATGTCAGCATCACCTACTTTACGCAGCACGAATCCCCATTGATTGTGCCAGGGCGGCACGAATGCTCCTATTGCAAGGAGACACGCGAGATACTCGAAGAGGTCACTGACCTTTCAGATAAATTGCATCTGACGGTCAAGGACTTCGTGGCCGATGAGAAGGAAGCGGAGCAAATGGGCATCACGCGCATCCCGGCGTATGTGATGCAGGGGCAGAATAAGGGCAAGGTGCGTTTCTTCGGCCTGCCCGCCGGTTACGAGTTCTCCACGCTGCTCCAGTCGATCATCGATGTCTCCACAGGGAAGACGCAGTTGAGCCAGAAGACGAAGGAGGCGCTCAACACGCTCGAACAGAACCTGCAGGTGCAGGTCTTCGTCACCCCCACCTGACCCTACTGCCCGCGAGCAGCCAGTCTGGCTGTGCAGATGGCCGTCGAGAACGAGCATATCACGGCGGATGTCGTAGAGGTCTCCGAATTCGTCGAACTGGCCCAGCGATACAATGTGCAGGGCGTTCCCAAAACCGTCGTCAATGATACTGTCGAGTTCGTCGGCGCACTGCCGGAGCCGCGCTTCGTCCAGCAGGTTCTCCAGGCCGCCACGAAGAAGGAACCTGAACAGGGGAAAGAGCGGTAACAAAAGCCATTCAGTACCACTTCTCACATGCTCCCCCCGTGCCAGCAGCTATGTGATATAGTAGAGGAAAACAGCATGCGGGATGAATTACCGGCATGCTGGCCTGCGGCGAGGAGGGTTTGTTGTGCGCAAGCTGCCGATAGGGACGGTGACGCTGCTTTTTACGGATATCGAGGGGTCGACGCGCCTGCTGCAACGGCTGGGGGAGAGCTATGCGCAGGTCTTGCGGGAACACCGGCGGCTGTTGCGCGCGGCCTTTGAACAGTGGCATGGCTATGAAGTCGATACGCAGGGCGATGCCTTCTTTGTAGTCTTTGAACGCGCCGTCGATGCCGTTTGTGCTGCACGCAGCGCGCAGCAGGCGATTTTTGAGACACGCTGGCCCGACGAGGTTGCCGTGCGCGTGCGCATGGGTCTGCATACGGGCGAGCCACAGCCGACGGAAGAGGGCTATATCGGCCTGGATGTTCACCGCGCCGCGCGCATTATGAGCATCGCGCATGGCGGGCAGGTGCTGCTCTCGCGCGAGACCTACGAGCTGGTGGCCCCCGACCTGCCACCGAACGTGAGCGCGCGCGACCTGGGAGCATACCGACTCAAAGATATCGGCGGTCCCTACCAGCTTTTCCAGCTGGTCATGCCGGGCCTGCCCGCCGAATTTCCGCCGCTCCCGGCCCTGAGTTCGCGCCGACCGCTGCGCAATCTCCCTGCGCCCTCTACCTCGTTTGTGGGCCGCGAGCAGGAAGTTGGAACCGTCTGCGACCTGCTGCGCCGCGAGCAGGTACGACTGCTCACGCTGCTGGGTACGGCTGGAGTGGGCAAGACGCGGCTGGCCCTGCGGGTCGCGTCACGGCTCGCGCAGGAGGCTGAGCATAGCCTGTTCGGGGATGGCATGGCCTTTGTCGCCCTCGATCAGGTCAGCGAGCCGGAGGGGGTAATTGCCGCCATTGCAGGGGCCATCAATGTGCAGGAGGAGAAGGGCTACGCGCTCTTTGAACGGGTGAAGCTGGCCCTGCAAGATCAGTCCTTACTGCTGATCCTGGATAACTTCGAGCAGGTGGTCGCGGCGCGCACATCGCTCGTGGAATTGCTGACAGCCTGCCCCGGACTGAAGGCACTGGTGACGAGCAGGAGTATGCTACACGTGCAGGCGGAGCATATTTTCGAGGTGCCGTCCCTGGCTTTACCCGTCACGACATCCCTCTCTGACGTAGAAAGGCTTTCTCAGTGTGCCTCAATCGAACTTTTCGTGCAGCGCGCCCGCGCCGTGCAGCCCGGCTTCCGACTCACCCCCGACAACGCCCCGGCCATTGCGCAGCTCTGTACGCGGCTGGACGGCATTCCGCTCGCCATCGAACTGGCGGCGGCGCGCGTGCGGCGCTTTGCCCCGCATCCGCTGCTGGCCCGGTTAGAGCGCGGGCTGGCCGTGTTGAGCGGCGAAGCACAGGACTTGCCGGAGCGGCAGCGGACGCTGCGCGGGGCTATCGCCTGGAGTTACCACCTGCTGAACGGTGAGGAGCAGCGCCTCTTTCGGCGGCTGGCCGTGTTTGCCGGAGAAGCCACGCGGGAAGCCGCCGCGCAGGTGTGCGCGAGTGCAGGCAGCGTGCCAGATATGCTGGAGGCGCTGGTCGATAAAAGCATGCTGCAACGACGCGAGGATGTTGCAGGCAAAGGAGAAACGCGCTACCGGCTCTTGCAGACGCTGCGCGAGTACGGGCTGGAATGCCTGGTCGAGGCGGGAGAGATGGAGTCGGCACGCGCCGCCCACGCAGCCTACTTTCTCGCCTGGGCTGAACGGGCCGCGCCCCTGCTCTCCGGCGCGACACAGACCGAGCAACTGGATCTCCTGGGCAGCGAGTACGAGAATCTGCGCTCCGCCCTCGAATGGCTGCTGGAACGCTGCTCCCATGAGACCGGGCGGGCAGAAGAGGCGCTGCGCCTGTCCATCGCGCTGACCGGCTTCTGGGAGATACGCGGCTACCTCAGCGAAGGGCTATCCCTGCTGGAACGCGCGCTGGCGGCGAGCGAAAACGCCAGCGCGGCCATACGCGCTCAGGCCCTGCACGAAGCCGGGACGCTGGCCCTGATGCAGGATGATAGCGAGCGCGCGGCAGCCTTTTTGCGCCAGAGCCAGGCACTTTTCCGCGAAAGCGGAGACCGGGGGGCAATGGCGCACATTCTGAGTATGCAGGGCAACCTTGCCAGGGCAAGAAATGCGTATAAGCTGGCGCGCCGTCTGCTGGAAGAGGCGCTGAGCATCTATCGCGAGCTGGGGGATATGAAGCGCGTGGCCGCGACGCGCGAGGCGATGGCACAGGTCGCCATCGCCCAGGCCGATTACTCCGGCGCTATCTCCCTGCTGGAGAAGAACCTGGCGCGCTACAAAGCGTCCGGCGAGCAGTACCGCGCGGCCTACCCGCTCTCCCTGCTGGCACGAACCCGCTTCCTTGCGCGCGGCGACCTGGAACTGGCGCGGGCGCAGGCCGAAGAGAGCCTCGCCCTCTTCAAAGCAGTCGGCAACCGGCGGCTCACCGCTTCTGTGCTGGGCCTGCTGGGCCAGATCGCGCTCGCCGCCCACGAAGGCGCGCGCTCGCGCGCCTTGCTCGAAGAGAGCGCGTCAGCCTTCGAGGAATTGGCCGACCGCTCTGGCCGCACAGAGGCGCTGATTACGCTGGCGCGCCTCTCGCTCGCAGAGGGAAATCTCGCGCAGGCATACACGCTCTACAATGAGAGTCTGGAACTGCTGCGCGGAATAGAAGCGCGAGAGCTGCATGCCGCCTGTCTGGAAGGCTTCGGAGAACTGCTGGTGGCGCAGGGCGAGCCGGAAAGGGCCGTGCAGCACTGGGCGCTGGCGGCATCCATACGCGCCGCCATCGTCGCCCCCACGCCGCCGGTCTACCGCGTCCCCTATGTGCAGGCAGTAACTACAGCCCGCGAACGTCTGGGCGAAGAACGTTTCCTGGTCGCCTGGAACCAGGGGCGCGCCCTGTCCTTAGAGCAGGTTCAGCCGGTTGCAGGCGCATCTCAATGACACTCCGGCGCGGTTCACCTGCCTGGCGCGACCTGGCGAGGGCAGGGGCGAGCCTGGCCCTCGCCCTGCAACTCCATCCTTACGAACATCTCTTTAAGTCATAAAGAGCCGAATCGATTGGAAAGGTTTTATTTCTTCATGCTGCTCTTCATCTTCAAACTGTTGCTGACTCCCCTGCTGATCGGGCTGGTGAGCCTGGCCGGGCGGCGCTGGGGGCCGGGAGTCAGCGGCTGGCTCGTGGGTTTGCCCCTGACATCAGCACCGGTCTCCCTCTTCCTGACGCTGGAGCAGGGCAGGGCGTTCGCGGCAGTGGCCGCGCAAGGCACGATGCTGGGGCAGGTGGCAATGGCCTCTTTCTGCCTGGCCTATAGCCGGTTCGCGTTCCGCCTTAACTGGTTCTACAGCATGCTGAGCGGCTGGTGCGTCTTTTTTATCGTCGTTGCCCTGCTGGAGCAGCTTGCGCTGCCTCTGCTCGCGGCCTTTATCGCCGTTGAAGTCGCTCTTGCCCTGCTGCTGCAACTCTTCCCCCGCGTGCGCACGCTGGTTACTCCCCCGACTCCACCTCCCTGGGAGACGCTGCTGCGTATGCTCGTCGCCACCGCCTTCGTGCTGCTGCTCACCGCCATCGCCGGTCTCTTAGGCCCCCATCTGAGCGGCCTGCTAACCCCTTTTCCCCTCTATGCCAGCATTCTGGCCGTCTTCACCCATCATTTTCAGGGTAAAGCGGCAGCCGCTCGCTTCCTGCGCGGCGTTGTCAGCGGCTCCTTCGCCTTCGCCGTCTTTTTCCTGATCGTCGCCGCCCTGCTCACAGCATGGAGTGTTGTCGCCACCTTCAGTCTTGCTCTCGTCGCCACCCTGCTCGTACACGGCTGCTCCCTCTTTCTGGTGCGCCGTCAGGAAAAGCCTTCATCGATCAATAGAAAGTAGTCCGCCAGCGCAGTCTTCGTAGTGCATCGTCCCACCCTGCCAGCGGGCGAGGCACCAGCGTCCGACAGACTCGAGCTTTTCGCGGGTGAACAGTTGCAGGTGACCGTAGATGGATTCTGGCTCGCCTGCCTCGAAGGGGACGGCGATGATAAGCCTGCGCGTAGTGAGCGGCAGCAGGTTCGCCAGCACGCGGTACATGTCCATCTCGCAGAAATGTTCGAGGACGTGCAGGATGGTAACAGTATCGAAGTGGCCGATAGCGTAAAGATCGGGAGAGAGCAGGTCGGCCTGGACGAATTGCACGTTTGTCAGGCCGCGCTCTTCGGCGATGGCGCGACTGATGGCGAACGGCTCCGCGCTGATATCTACTCCGACCACCCGTGTCAGCGCAGGCAGCCTTTCGGCGGCCAGCAAGGGCAAATAGCCGGAGAGGCAGCCCGCGTCGAGCAGGCTGGAGCCGGTGATGAGCGCGCAGACACGCCGGTAGAGCGGGGCAAAGATATCGTTCTGGCCAGGCATGTCGGGCGGGCTATCGGCTGCCAGCAGGCGATGATAGCGTTGTAATGCATTCATGCTGAAGAGATGCCAGCCGCGACCGGGGTCGCGGGGAAAGAGCGAGCCGATGACGGCGGCGAAGACACTGGCAAAATCTTCGGAAGTGGTGATGATACCCGCCGACCTCAACTCCGCCAGGAAATAGTCGCCCAGCCAGCGGTCGATCTCTTCCGGCGTGAAGCGGTGAATGATAAGCGTGGGCGCACCCTCGCGCTGGCCCAGCAGGAAGTGCGGCGTCTCCCTCAGCGCGTAGCCCGCCTCAGTCACCAGCGCGCGAAAAGCCTCCATGTTGACGCGACAGGCATTGACGCCGATAAATGGGCCGCAGGGGAAAGCGCGTTCCTGAAAGCGCACCCGTCGTGTTCGGTTGTGCGTAGTCAATCGTTGCTCCCTGTGCTTGCTCATGCTCTTTTTCAGAACAGATTGTTCTGTGTAATGTACAACAAAGTGACCGTGCCGACAACAATAAAAAGGGAGAACAGCCTGTAACCTATCAACAGGTAAAGAGGCCGCTATGATTGACTTTCCTGACAGGCAAGCATACAATCTTCTTCAGGGAATACCGTATGCGAGTGCATCATCTTTTTACGGTTCATTTTCCATATGCACATGCTCTTACACATGTTATGTTCTCAGATACATCATGCTGATGCAACGACATGGCATGCCTGAGATTGTGCCAGGAAAGAAAGAAGGCTTATGAGAACACAGAAGCGAGAGATGAGGCTGGCTTCCACTGCATGCCTGCTGCTCTGTCTCCTGTTCTCTTCCTGTGGCATTGCGGATAGAGACGCGGTCTCGCAGAAGCAGGGCAGCAACAGGTCAACGCCGACCGTTCAGGCGAGTAGGAGGGTACCAACGCCCCCTGTGACGCCAACGGCGACGCGCCCTCTTGACCCGGCGCGGGCTGAAGCGAGCGACTGGCCGAGTTATTTGCTGGGCAACGGTAATTTTAATCCGTATGAGACGGCTATTACTCGCGATAGCGCGCCATTCCTGCAACTGCTCTGGTCGTACCATGCAAAGGGGTCTATCTCTGCGCAACCGATTGAGGTCAACGACAGGCTCTACGTTGGGGCGTGGGATGGGCTGGAACGGGCGCTGGACCTGAACGGCCAGCAACTGTGGACCACCAATCTGGGGACGACCGAGGACGATGACTGTGATCCATCCGAGGCGGGTGTGGCGGGGACGCCAACGGTGTCGACTATGAGCATTCAGGGGAAGCAGACGCAAGTTCTCTTCGTGGGCGGCGGCGATGGCAATGCCTATGCTCTGAACGCGGCCAACGGGCAGGTGATCTGGAAGACGCTACTCGGCGCGCCGCCGGATGCCTTCATCTGGAGTTCGCCCGTGCTGTATCAGGGCAGCATCTATATCGGCCTCTCCTCGTTTGGCGACTGCCCGCTGGTGCAGGGCAAGCTGTTCAGGCTGGATGCCGCGACGGGCGCCGTGCAAAATGTGTTTGCCACCGTGCCGGATGGCTGTGTTGGCGGCAGCATCTGGGGTTCGCCGGTGGTCGATGCGCGCGCGAACACTATCTATTTCGCTACCGGCAACGCGAGCGATACCCCCTGCCCGGCGGGCGAGCCTTACACACCCGCCCTTGTCGAACTGCGCCTGCCCGACCTCTCGCTGATTGATTTCTGGCAGGTGCCAGCGAGCCAGTGGTCGGATGATAGCGATTTTGGCTCAACGCCGACGCTTTTCACCGCTACGATTGATGGCAAGCTGCGCAAGATGGTCGGCGTAGAGAATAAAAACGGCATCTATTACGCCTTTATACGCGGGGAACTTAGCAATGGCCCGGTGTGGAGCGATCAGATTGCCACTTCCGAGGGCAGTATGTCGCCGAGCGCGTGGGATGGCAACTGGCTCTATATCGCGGGGACAAATACGACCATTGACGGTCAAAATTGCCAGGGCAGTCTGCGCGCGGTTGACCCGGCCAGCGGCAACTATATCTGGGAACGCTGCCTGCAAGATAATCGCGTGCTGGGGCCGGTAACTGCCATCAAAGGAGTGGTAGTGGTTGGAGAAGGCAGGACGATAGCGGTGCTGGATGCCGTCAGTGGCCGCCCGCTTTTCGGCTATCGTGATAGCCACAATGGCTCTTATTTCTGGTCTGCCGCCACCATCGCGCACGGCATGCTGTATATGGGCAATATGGACGGCACGCTCTACGCCTTCGGCCTTCCCCATACAACCCCTCCCGGCTCCGTAGGGACGATCTCGAAAGGTAGCCGCCAGCAGGTTATTGCATGTATGTCTCCACAATGCGCATGACGTCGTCGGTGGAGAAGGGTTTGGGCATGACGGTGTTGACGTTGAGCGCGGCGGCCTCGGCGAGCCGGTCAAGGGCGGAGACCAGCACGATGACGTGTCGATTGCGAATATCCGGCTCGGTGTCGAGGGCCTGACAAACCTCCTTGCCGCTCATGACCGGCATCAACAGGTCGAGGAAGACCAGGTAGCTTTCGTCGCCTTGCAGGACTTCGAGGGCCTGCAAGCCGTTGCGCGCCACTTGCACGGGATAGCCTTCCAGATCGAGGATATCGACCATCATATCGCGAATGATCGGGTCGTCGTCGACAACCAGAATCTTACGGGGTTTGATATTCGGTTTCGTTTGCATCATCCTGTTTACCCATTTCAGGCGCCGGTACGCGCGGGAGATAGAAGGTGAAGATTGAACCTTCGCCCGGCACGCTGCGTTCCAGCCAGAGTTTGCCGCCCATCGCCTCGATATAGCGGCGAGAGATATAGAGGCCAAGCCCGGAGCCGCGTACCGGGGTCGTCAGCGAGCGGGGCAGGCGCACAAACTTCTCAAAAATCTTTTCCTGCTCTTCCTCCTGGATGCCTTCTCCCCCGTCGCGCACGCGCAGCAGGATCACGGGCAGATCGGGATTTTCCGCGATCAGAGACTCGCTCTCGACCGGCAGGGGGACATGGGCCAGTGTCGTTGCGATGCAGGTCAGTTCAATTGTGCTATCGGGCGGAGAGTATTTGGCGGCATTGTCCAGCAGATTGGAGATGACCTGGCGCACGCGCAGGGGGTCGCCGCGCACCCACAGGTCCTGCGCCACCTCGGCGGTGATTTTCTGCTCAATATTGACGCTGAGCATGCTGATGGCGATTTCAACGGCGGCAGCCACTTGCACCCCGCTCAATTGCAGGTCCAGTTTTTTGTCAACGGTGCCGATCTTCGAGGCCTCGGTCATGTTCGCCACCAGATCGCCCAGTTGCTGCGCGGCACCGGCGATTTTGCCGGCGAAGCGCAGAATTTGCTGCGAGGTAATGCGCCCGCTCTGTCGTTTGAGCAGCGATGAGTAGCCGCTAATGGCGCTGAGCGGCGTGCGCAGTTCGTGCGAGGCGGTGACCAGGAATTCGTCTTTGAGCCGGTTCAAACGCTGCAATTCGGCGTTGGTCTCCTGCAGTTCTTCAAAAAGCTGGGCATTGCGAATGGCGCTGGCCGTCTGCGCGCAGATTGCCAGCAACATGCCGATCTCGTTGGGTCGGAAGGCGCGGCGCGGCGCGGGCAGGTGGACGGCCAGCATGCCCACAGGGTCCGTCTGGTAGACAAGCGGCACCATCAGCATCTTCTGAAATTCCGTCTCGCGCAGGAAGATAGCTCCGCCTTCATTGCTATGCCGGGCCAGTTCCTCAGCCTCCCAGGGTTCCAGGTAGAAGAAACTCTCCTCGGCCTTTTTCGCCAGCAGAGAGTCCTTAAAGGGCAGGTGAATTGACTTGATAAGTTCGTTGTGCGTTTTGTCGCGGGCCAGCGCAAGCAATTCGTTCTCTTCGTTCGAGGATTTGGGCTGTGCGTACATGGCCTGAGCAATCAGCACATCCTTCTCTCTTGAGAACTGGAAGAAGGCGCACATCTCCGCCTGCACCATACGCCCGGCCATCTCAACAAATTTGTGCAGCAGTTCGTTGAGATCCAGCATGGTGCTGATCGATTGCAGGGCGCTGTTCATCGCCGCCTCCATCTCTCCGCGCTCCTGGGCGGTACGCAGGGAGACATGGACTTTATCGTAGAGCTTGACGTTTTCGATGCCAACGGTGATGATCTGTACCATCGTTTCCAGCATCAGGATTTTTTCCGGCGTGTACACATTGGGGCGGGCGCTGGTCAGGCACAGAGTGCCGGTGACGCGATTGAACATCTTCATGGGCAGGAGCAGAAACGATTCGGCTCCGTGCTGATCTCCCCAGGCGCCGCCGAGCAATTCGTCGTACTCCTCAGGGTGTTTCTGCGTGGGCGCAAAGGAGAGCGGGCGTTTCTCCTGCTGCGTGATTTTCCACCAGACAGGTCGTTGCTCCGGCTGAGCCGTATGTTCCAGGTCAGGCAGGCCTGCGACGAGTTGCCCGTGATTGATGGCGTAGACGTCGAAGATGCGCTTGCTATCGCGGTCATAGAGCGTGACAAGCATCGATGAGAAATCGACGACGCTGGCGGCGAAGCGGGCGGTCTCTGCCAGCAGATCAGAGAGCTGAGCCGTCGCCGGGAAGGCCCCGCTGATGACCTGCAGGCGCTGCAAATAATCCTTGCTGCGCTGCTGCGCGCGACGGAGTTGCTCATTTTGCAGGTAGAGTGCAATGCGATCGGTATACAACTGCGCCTCGTGACGTTGCCGCTGCTGGAACAGGGGAGCGGCGCTGTCCTCCGTCTGGTAGAGAACGATGATGCCGAGCGTATCAGGACGCCTTTTCTTGCCGCGTACCTCATCGGGCAGCGTTGGTTCCTTGACCGGCAAGACCAGGTAGCGCGTCGGTCGGAAAGCCAGTGCGGGCATCATGTCGGTCTGGCGGTAGACGGAGAGAAATTCTTCGTGCCTGATCAGATAGGGATCACCGGTACGCCAGACGGTGCCGATCAGATCATAGCCAGGGGGGTAGGCCGAGCCAACGGGGAACAGGGGATCATGCTCCGGCGCAACGTCCTCTATTTCCCCGACCGGTGGCGTTGAAGGAGCAGGTTGTCCCACGCCCGCCGCCCCGGCAGAGAACAGGCCATGTGGGCGACGAGTGGCGCCCGGCAACGGGGACGAGGGCGGCCCCGCCAGAGAGGATTCCGCCGGGGCAGACGGCGATGGAGAGGGCGAGAACGGCCTCGGCGCAGGAATGGGCGTCGATCCCGGCAGAGACGGCGAAAGCGGCGAAGCGGGTGGAACAAAGCCGCGCTCGATAGCGGCAGTTGTGCTGGCCTGGCTGGCAGGAACGGCAGTGCGGGCGGCATCGGCAGTGCTACGAGCGCGCAGGTGCAGGCAGACCACCATCTGATTGATCGTCCCATCGCGCAGGGCAAGGCAGCCGCCACTGGCCCCGAAGTGGCTCATCATCTCCTGTAACAATGCTCGCAGTAATGGTAAGGGCAGGGCATCCTCGGACTGCGGTCCCGGCCCCTGCCAGGTCGCCATCGACATCTATACCTTTCTCCATCATCTGTAGGCGCCTACGAATAGATAATACACCGACCTCATTGTACGTAACGCATGTAGCATATCACACGTCTCTACCGTATTCAACCGCGTTATTTCGGTGTTTCACCTGGAGAAAAAAGGCTCTGAGAGGCAGACGGCTAGCTTATCATAGTATCTACTGCTTTATAGTAGCAGGTCCTCGCTGGCTATCCAGCGAACCTGCTCCTTGCCGCTATTGAAGCGCACCAGCTTCTCCCAGTTGATGCTGCCATCGGGGTTGCCGAAGTTGATGAGAAAATCCCGCTCAAATCGATTGGTAGCTTTATCCCATTCTTGCTTAAATTCACTATGGTGCTGAGTAGCGTAGTTGCCAATGAGGGAGATAAGTTTGATGTAAAAATCGGGGTCGCCCGTGAGTTCTTCCCAGAATGCCTGACCGGAACGAATGCGATAGGTACGGTCTTTCGTGGGATCAGCAGACTTGCGCCCATAACCATGACCAAGCAGAGGGTCAAATCGCTTATGCAGCTTGAGCAGGCGGCTACCCAGGCTCTTAAATTCTTGATCCTGGCGTTTTGCCTGACTCGAATTGAAAATATTCGGCCCTGATTTTACGGCAATTGCCTTGTAGACTGTATCTGTCTCGACAGTGATATCAACGCCCTCACTTGGTGACACTACACCCCCGCTAACAGCTTTGGCCACCTGCTCAAAAAATGCATCGCCGAAAATCGTCTCATCGGAAGACGACATATAAGAGCGCAGGATTTCGGTGACAATCTCACGAGCGTCCTGCACCCCAATTGCCCGCAAAAGATACGGGTTCTTTTTGCGCAGGACTTCACTAAACCTCAACTCGCTTAATTTCTTCATGCGACGTTGGTAAAAGTCATTAAGGCTACGGCGTATGATATCCTCAAGTTACGACTGATTCATACCATGGATCACTTTCTCCACCGTCTTCGTTGTTTCCCGTTCCATTTGTCTCAATCGCTTCGGAGAAAAGAGGAATAGGAGTCTGCGCTGTCATTCTCCGCTCAGGGGGAAGTTCCTTCGTGTTCTGTTTGTTGACTTCAGAAAGCAGAGAAGGAGAAGATTGTACTTCTGCGTCTTCTAAACGTTGCTGCGCGACTTTGAAATAATCAGTGTTGAGTTCGATGCCGATACAGCGCCGTCCGAGTTGCACAGCAGCGACAGCCGTCGTTCCAGAGCCAAGAAACGGATCAAGTACAAGGTTTCCAGGCAAGGTAAACAGCTTGATAAACCAGCCGGGAAGTTCGACGGGAAAAGCGGCGCTATGGCCCCGATTCCCGCATTCGGTTGCCAGATAGAGTACGTTATCAGGATAGGCTAATTCACGCCCTATCCAGTTCGCAATCTTTTTGCCGAAACCGCTCTGCACATGAGAATTGTCGCGTCGCTTGTCGGTCTCACTGAGGTTGCGTAACCGCGTCTAGCTCCACTCACCCATCGGAACACGTACAGCATCCTGATACATAGCGAAATGCTTCTCTTTTGTGAAATGGAGACAGCATTCCCAGGCATCGCGAAAGCGGTTGGGCCACTTACCAGGATAGCTATTGCGCTTGTGCCAGATATATTCCTCTGTCCAGAGCCAGCCCTGCTTACGCATCGCTAAAATCAGTTCCAGCACATACGTATGTCGCTCACCATCAACTACACGCTCTTTGATATTGAGAATAAACGACCCTTCCGGCTTCAACACCCGTTTGAGTTCAGCGGCAATGGGGAGAAACCATTCAACGTACTTATCTGGCGCTACTCCCCCATATGTATCCTTGCGCTGATCAGCATAGGGTGGAGAAGTGACTATCAAATCGACGGAGTTGGATGGAAGCGCAGGTAAAATATCCAGGCAATTTCCGTGAAAAAGCTGTGTTTGTAAAGTTTGATCATCCATCACTCATACCCTCTTGTTTATTGCCATCTGAAAGAGATTGGATGCCCTCATTATAACATTATTCTCATTGCGTGACGAACTTTCATTCTATGGTACTGCCATATCTCTCATTCGTTCTCGTACATCCTTGGAACTTCCCTTTAGATAAGCATCTTTATAGATAATCTACCATATCGCTAATCTACTGGCTAACCAGCCTGACCGGCCACCAGATACGTAGTGACTATCGATCTCCGAAGACTGCCGAGTCATTTCCGCCCTGTGACGCTATTGTTGTAGTTGCCGCCACCTTCAACACAGTCAACAAATTCGCTTCCGGCATTGCCGATAATCGCGCGCTCACTATTTTATGTGAGAATCTAGGGCGAGGACGACCTATCCTGATAGTTCCCTGTGTTAACCAGAACCATCTTGCTCGTCACCCTGCGTTCCTTCAAAGTAGAAACACACTCCGTTCATGGGGTGTACATGTGCTTTACGATGTAGAGAGATATCCACCCAGGAACGAACTGCCATGGAACGTGGTTCTGGATGAGCTTCACAGGCTTATACAGACGAAATAGTGAGCAGTCTTCTTTCAGTCATCAAACAAAAGATATGGCTGTCTGGCTTCTGCTATTTTCAAGTCCTCTGGCCTTATCCCATCTGTGTCTATACCGATGATGAGTACAGGAATATCGATATCAGAAACGCCTCGATGATCCAGATCCCAGACAAACTCTGCTTCAAACTGTTTCTTGAAGGCTTCATTGAGGCACGGCGGCCTATAGAGTACCTTGTCTCTCATGGTCTTTTCTTTGCTTACTTTGGTCTTGCAGCTTTCAGCATCTACTGATTCGATGACCTGTAATACCTCTTTGAGTTCAGCCTGATGAAGCTTTTTGATGACTTCCTTTCCCCTGTTGAAGGAATATATTCCTGCGATACGCATTCCTAATTTTTCTCCATTACTCTGAATTCTGGCGCATCCATTCGAGTGGAACCTGTGCCACCTTTTCGCGCCCTGTTGGCTTATGTACTGGTCTCCCCAGTGGCCGTGTTTTTAATGTTCCATTGTAAAGCTGGAAGATTCTTTCTTTGCTAATCGAGATGTATTCCTGTTCTTTGTCCACGCCTATAGCTTTTCGGTCATGCATGAGGGCGGCAAGGAGGGTAGAGCCTACACCACAGTAGGGGTCCAGGACACGCTCATCTTCGTTTGTAAGGGCAAGGACGCAACGCTCAACAAGTTCCACGGGGAACTGGCATGGATGCTCGGTTTTCTCGATATGGTTTGCTTTCACATTGGGAATTTCCCAGATGCAGGTTTCCCATTCCTCAAGGAGAAATTCCCAGAGATCAGAGGGATTCTTTCCCAATGGATTCCCGGAAGGCTGTCCCTTATTTGGCCCTTTGAAATGCCGTTTCCCTGGGTATTTAGCAGGAACACGCACAGGATCAAGGTTGAAGGTGTAATCATCGCTTTTGGTGAACCATAAGATGGTTTCGTAGCGACCGGAAAATCGTTTCGAGGCGTGCAGGCCGTGCTCAAAGTGCCAGATAATTCTGTTGCGTAACTTAAGCCCGTACTCCTTGAAAATATCGTAATAAAAAATATCCAGAGGAAAGACTTCGCCATCATCAACATAATTACCGGTTTGCCAGCAAATACTTCCATGTTGGTCGAGTATTCGCACCAGTTCACGGATAACAGTTTTCTGCTCGCTGAGATATACCGTAATATCTTGCTTCCGTTCATAAGCTTTCCCGATGTTGTAAGGTGGAGAAGTCACAACAAGGGATATGGCTTCATCGGGTATGGTCTTTAGAAAGGTTTGTGCGTCTCCGTGATGAAGCGTGATACTATTGCTCGCATCGTAAGTATCTCCAATGAGAGGAGCGTGATAATCTGCGGCAGGCTGGAATAACGGTGAAATACTCATAGCAACATAACCTCACATATTATCTGATGGCCCTCTCATAACGAGAGGATGCCTGCATCTTGCTGACAGTATACATGACAGCCCTGAAATAGACAAGACATATGTACTAACGGGATATGCCATGAGACGGCGGAAGCAATTTGACATTACCCGCTCGCGCGGACTATCATGCTATAAAGATGCATTCTCTCTCTACTGGCTCTCTTCTGTTCTGGAGGAAAACTTGATGGCAGAATCCGTAAGCAACGGGAACACGACCGTTTTTCATACGCATCGTTTGAGCAATGGTTTGCAGATTGTCGCTCAGCCTATGCCCGATTTTGAGTCGGTGGCGCTGTCGTACTATGTGCGTACCGGCTCGCGTGATGAGTTGAATCCTGATCTGTATGGCGTCTCCCATTTTCTCGAACATATGGTGTTTAAGGGGACGCAGACGCTGGACTGGCAGCAGATTACGCTGGAATTTAATAAGATTGGCGCCGAACTCAACGCCTATACCTCGCATGAGGCCACCGTTTTCTATGCCCGTGTGCTGAGCGAGTATATGGAGCGCGCCTTTGAACTGCTCAGCGATATGATGTATCCCCGGCTGCAAGAGGATGATTTCACGACGGAGAAAGAGGTCATCATCAATGAGATTGCGCGCTCCGAAGACCAGCCGGATAATCTGGCCTGGCATCTGATGGTGCGCAACTACTTCGACTCCAATCCCCTCGGCCACGATGTTCTCGGCACCCGTGAGAGCATTCGCGATATGCGCATCGAGCAGATGCGCAACTACTGGCAGCAGCGGTACGTGGCGAATAACCTGATCTTTGCCATCGCGGGCAATTTCGACTGGGAGAAGGTCGTTAACCTGCTGGAGACGCGCTGCAAGGACTGGCGCACGGGCGATGCGCCCCGCCACGTGCAGCACTACGAGCCGCAGCAGGCCAGCAACCATGTCGTCGTCGACAACAACCTCAAGCAGCAGATCACGCTGCTGGCTATGCCTGCGGTGGATATGCGCGACCCCGGCTACTACGCCGCTTTGCTGGGTAGCACGATTTTCGGCGCAGGCGAAGGCTCACGCCTCTACTGGAACATCTACCAGAAAGGACTGGTCGAGTCGGTCGGCTCCTCGCTCTGGGCGCTGGAGGGGACGGGCATGTTCATGATCGAGGCCAACTCGACGCCGGAGAACGCGCCCGGCGTCCTCAAACTGCTGCGCAGCGAACTGGACAGCCTGCTGGAAGATGGCGTCCACGAAGACGAACTGCGCCGCGCCAAAGATAAGTGGATCAGCAACCTCGTGCTGAGCAGCGAGTCCACCTTCGTGCGCATGCGCTCGCTCTCCTCTGACTGGGTAACGGAAGGCCGACTGCTCAGCGTCGAGGAAGAGATCGAACGCTTCGAGAAGGTGACGACGAAGGATGTGATGGACGCCTTCCATCGCTTCCCCCTGCGCGAAAAGCAGGTTCTCACCGCCCTCGGCCCCCTCAATGAACAAGAATTACTGGCATAAAAGGGATCTGGTTCGCTGGCCGGGCAGGCCCATCCTTTCCCTTTTCTTATGCTATCTGCGATTTGTCGAGTAGCCCTCGTTCTTTCAAAGCAAGAGGATAATGGCTTTCGGTCTCCTCAAACTTTGTAAGGAGGGTATTGTGCGTCACAAGCTCGTAGTATCTCTCTCTTTCGCGCTCGTCCTGCTTGTCGGTGGCCTGTTGTATCCGGGCCACTCCATCCCCCGCGCGCAGGCGGCGAGTCGTTTTCGCCCTATGGATGTCGGCGATTTCCCTTCCCTGGTTAAGCTGAGCCAGTTGCTGGGCAACGACCGGCAGGATCGGACGTTGCAGATGAGCGTCGGCCTGGCGCTGCGCAATCAGGACCAACTGAACACCCTGCTGCAAAATCTCTATGATCCATCCTCTCCTCAATACCACCAGTATCTGACCGTCGCGCAGTTCACGCAGGAATTTGGCCCGACGGCGGATGAGCAGCAGGCGGTCATCAATTATCTGACGCAGCAGGGCTTCCGCGTCACG
>Ga0209810_1001680_pt1 | contig 31465 bp, 25 predicted proteins | sample Coa_R1_7_FD_187159 | JGI IMG/M metagenome (GOLD analysis project Ga0209810, IMG submission 187159) | Surface soil microbial communities from Centralia Pennsylvania, which are recovering from an underground coalmine fire - Coalmine... | ecosystem: Environmental > Terrestrial > Soil > Unclassified... | reverse complement strand
GCGGTCGTCGCGCGCGACCGCCGGGCCGGGCTCGTCCTCTACCGCCTCGCGGGAGCGTGACGGGCCGGCCGGCGCTCCGGGTCTCCGCGGCGAGCCTCGCGCGGGCCACGCTCCAGGCCTCGGGCGTCACGGTTCTCGCAGCGCTCGTGGCGACGGAGATCACGGCCGTCTACGCCGACCGCGCCCACGCCCACCCGTACGCCACCGACTTCGACGCGACCATCTGGCAGCCGGCGCGGAACGTGCTGCACGGGCTGTCGCCGTACGCCGACCCGCACGCCGCCGGGTTCGTGCCGGCGTCCGTCTACCCGCCCTCGGCCTTCCTGCCGGCGCTGCCGCTCGCCTGGCTCGACCTCGGCACCGCCACGGTCTGCTTCCAGGTCGCGGTCGCGCTCGCCGGCGTCGGCGCCCTCCTCGCGCTCGGGGTCCGCGACCCCCGCTGCCACCTCCTCTGGCTGCTGACCCCGCTGATGCTGATCCCGATCCTCTCCGCGAACCTGACGCCGCTCGTCGTCCTCTGCGCCGCGCTCCTCTGGCGGTGGCGGACGAGACCGGCGCTCGCGGCCGCGGCGCTCTCGGCGGCGATCGCGCTGAAGCTCTTCCTCGCGCCGCTGTGGCTCTGGCTCCTCCTCACGCGCCGCTACCGGGCCGCCGCGTACACGCCGGTCGCGACCGCGGCGGCGGTCGTCGGCTGCTGGGCCCTCATCCGCTTCGACGGCTTCGCCGCCTACCCCGCCCTGCTGAAGGCCGACGCAGCCTCCTTCGGCGCGGACGGGGCGTTCGTCCAGGCGCTCGTCCGCCAGCTCGGCCTCGGGCCGGCGCCTGCGCTCGCCGTCGCGGGAGCGCTCGCGCTCGCGCTCCTCGCCGTCGCCCGGCGCTCCTCGGAGCTCGTCGCCTTCGCGCTCGTCTCAGCCGCCGCCGTCGCGCTCTCGCCGATCGGGTGGGTGTTCTACGCCGGCGTGCTGATCGTGCCGCTCGCGGTCCGTCACGCGCGCTTCGCCCGGCCGTGGCTCGTGCTCGGCGCGTTCTGGGTGAGCTGGTACCACAGCCCGCTTCCCTACACGAGCGTCGAGCTCAGCGTCGCCACGATCGCCGCGACCGCCTGGCTCCTCGCCGCCGCCTGCCGGCGACCCGCGCCGGCGCGGGTCGCGGGCGACGCCGGGCGCTCGCCCCGGCCGGCCTGAGCCTCGGCGCCGGCCGAGGTCCGCGAACGAGCACAGCTCGACGCCGGCCTCGGCGACCGCGGCGCGGACGGCCGGGTCGCAGAGCGCCTCGAGCTCACGCTCGCGCTCGGCCGCGTAGGAGCTGCCGCACACGCGCCCGCGGGCCGGGTGGCAGGCGAGCTCGGTGACGCCGTCGCGAAGCGACCGGACGAGCGCGGCGAGCGCCGCCGCGGTGATGTGCCCGGGGAGCGGCTCGCCCGTCTCGGTCTGCCCGTAGAAGGCGCCGCAGTAGCGCACGTGCGCGTCGAGATGGCGGACGGGGACGCCGGCGCGGCGCCCGGCTGCGGCGAGCACCGACCGCGCCGGCTCGCGGAGATGGACGTGCTGGTGCGAGTCGAGGTGGGTCGGCGGGCGCCCGGCGAGCGCGACGAAGCGGGCGAGCTGCGCCTCGACCTCCGCCGCGACCCGGTCCTCCGGCACCTCGTCGACCGCCCGCCAGCACCCGTCCGCGTACACCCACTCGCCGAGCTCGACGTGGAGGCCGAGGCCGAGCTCCGGCCGGGAACGCGCGTACGCCGCCGCCGCCGCCGCCGCCGGCCGCCGCACCATCAGGCTCGCGCTCGTCACGAGGCCGCGCTCGTGCGCCTCCACGACGCCGGCGTTCACCGCGGCCGAGTGTCCGAAGTCGTCGGCGTTGACGATCAGGCGCCGAGCGCGCACCACCGGAGCGAGTGTAGGCGGGGTCACGAGAGCGCGGCCGCGAGCAGGTCGGCGAGCACGCGGTCGGAGTCGAAGTGCGCGGCCACGAGCTCGCGCGCCGCGCGGCAGTGGGCCCGGTAGCGTGCGCCGACCTCCTCGAGGGCCGCCGCGGCCTCCTCGGGCGCGGAGAAGGCGAGCACGCCCTCCCCGACCGGAAGCCAGGCCGAGAAGCCCGTGTCCTGGACGACGACCGGCCGCCCGCTCGCGAGGTAGCCGGCGCTGCGCTCGCTGAACCAGCCGCAGCGGGCGACGACGTAGCCGTGCTTGGCGACGCTGAACTCGCCCCGCGAGCGCCGCAGGTAGCGCTGGTACGTCCACGGGTCGCGCGTCGGCGGACGCGGGTCGCGCACCCGCCAGCCGTGGCGCCGCAGCAGCTCGCGCGGCGCGGACGGGCTGCCGACCGCGAGCTCGAGCGGTACGTCCACGCGTGCGGGAAGCTCGAGGTACGGACGGAACGACTCGTCCTTCATCCCGTACCGGACGCCGTCGCGGTCCTCGGCGCCGTAGCTCTCCCACTGCATCACGGTCGTGAACCGGCCCACCCGCGGCGGGGGGGTGACCGGCCAGAGGTCGAGCACGACCGGCTGGCGCGTCGGCCGCCAGGCGAACCCGTCGTCCGGGAGCACCGGCGCGCGCCCGGCGTTCGTCCCAAACGTGAAGAAGGCCGTGTGCCGCGCGGCGAGCCCGCGCGCCTGCGGGTCGCGCAGGTGCCGGAGCTGGACGAACACCGGGTCGGTGTCGACGAGCACCCGCACGGGCGCCTCTTCGAGCCACGGCCGCAGGGGGTTGACCGCCGAGACGTTCACGACCACGTCGGCCGCGCGGCAGACCGCCTCCGCGCGCCCGGCCGCGGGCCCGGTCCAGCCGCCGCCGTGGGCGTCGTAGTACGCCCACCGGTCGCCCAGCCCGAGCCGGTCGAACGCGCGCCGCGCGAACCGCAGGCCGTAGCGCGGATCCGCGTCGGTCACGTTCCGCACCGGGTCGTAGCAGGCCGGACGGTCGCCGCTGTCCTCGACGAAGTGCACGTCGTGGCCGAGGCGGGCGAAGCCGGCGACGTACTGGAGGTGGTGCCAGGCGAGGCCACCGAGCGGCCCGCGGACGAGGTACCCGAGGACGACGACCCGAAGACCGCTCACCCGAGCCCGAGATCGTCGAGGAGCTTCGGGAGCACCTTCTCCGCGGCGAAGTACTCGCGGGCGATCTCGCCCGCGGCCCGCGCGTGCCGCGCGTAGTCCGACTCGATCGCCTCGAGCGCCGCCGCCGCCTCGTCGACCGTGTCGAAGGCAAAGAGCCCCTCGCCGGTCGGGAGCACCGTCCCGAAGCCGGTGTCCTGCGCGACCACGGGCCGTCCGGCCGCGAGGTAGCAGGCGCTCCGCTCGCTGAACCAGCCGCTCCGCAGCGAGACGTTCAGCTCGCGGGCGACGCCGAGCTCCGCGCGCGAGGCCTGAACGTAGGCGCGGTACGCCCAGGGGTCGGTCGTGAACGACCTCGCGTCGACGAGCTTCCACCCGTTCGCGACGAGCTCGAGCCGGTCGGCGTCCTCGACCGAGTGGGCGCGCACGGGCTCGCCGCGCCCGTGGCGGATCGAGCCGGGCGGCGCGAGGTTCGTCGCGAGCTCGAGCCGGAGGCCGACGCGCCGCGGGAGCGCCGCGAGCCGGCGGAACTCGCGGTCCTTGCTCCAGTGGTAGCGCTCCCCGCGGAAGGTCACCTCCCGCCCGGCCTGACGCCAGTTCGCCACCGTGGTGACCGCGCGCCGGCGGGGCGGCCCGTCCTGCCACAGGTCGAGGAGCACCGGCTGGCGCGTGCGCGCGACGAGGCCGGGGAGGGGCGGGACCGGGCAGGCCGGCGTGCCGATGTTCTCCCCGTAGGTGACGACCGCGTCGTGCTCGGCGACGATCGCGATCGTCTCGGGGTCGCCCTGCTCGTAGCGGATCTCGGGGTAGACGGGGTCGGTGCCGAGGTAGACGAGCCGGCCGGCCTCGAGCCCCTCCTCCGCCAGCCGCGTCGCCCCGCTGACGTTGAGCACGGCGTCGGCGGTTCGCAGAAGCTCCTCGGCGCGACGGGCGTCGATCCCGAGCCAGGCCTTGTCGGCGAACGACCGGCGGTACGCCCACCGCTCGCCGAGGCCGAAGCGGGCGGCGACGCGCGCCAGGTACGGCACCGCGTACGCGGAGTCGCAGACCTTCTGCTGCCGCAGCGGGTCGTACGGCCAGCTCGAGGTCGTCTCGAAGTAGTAGACGTCGTGCCCGAGGCGCAGGAGACCCGCCGCGATCTGCATGTGCATCCACGCCATCCCGGCGTAGGGGTTGGACGCGAGCGTGCCGAGGACGACGATCCTCATGCGACGGCGATCTCGCCGAGCCAGTCTCCGAAGCCGCCGTTCGCCTCCCAGAGCTCGTCGTCGCCGAGCCAGCGGAGGAGCCAGTAGAGCCGGGCGGCGGCGAACGTCCGCGGATGCTCGGCGGGCGCTCCCTCCGGCCAGCGCACCTCGCGGTACGCGGCGGCGGCCGCCCGCACCGACAGCTCGTCCCAGCCGTGCACGACCCCGGCGAGGTCGATCTCGCCGGGGGCGCACGCGGCCGACTCCCAGTCGACGGGCCACACCGCCTCCTCGTCGACGAGGATGTTCTTCGGCCCGTACTCGCCGTGGATCAGAGTCTGCGGCGCCGCGAGGAGCGCCGGCACCGCCGCCTCGTACCGGTCGCAGAGCGTGTCGAGCCGCGCGAGCATCGCGCCGGAGAGCCCCTCCGCGCGCCCGAGCGCGCGCGCCCGACGCGACCAGCCGAGGTAGTAGTCGCGGTCGTAGGCCGGCACGAACGCCGGCCGGGCGCGCTCCTCGAGCGCGTGGAACGCGGCCGCCCAGCGCGCCGCCGGCAGGAGCGGCGGCTCGCTCGCGTGCACGAGCCGCGTCGCATGGCCGAGGTGCTCGAGGACGAGCCAGGTCTCCCCGCCGCGCTCAGCCGCGCCCCGGAACGGCGGCCCGAGGCGCCGCGGCGCGAGCACGAGCCGGTAGACCGCAGCCTCCCGCGCCACGCCGCCGCGGTGCCCGTGACCGCTCTCGTAGACGGTCGGGCCGACCTTGCAGAAGAGCGTCTGCCGCTCGCCGGCCACCTCGCAGGCGACGACGAACGTCCCGAACGTGCTCCGGTAGAGGTGAGGCTCGCTCGCCCGGATCGCAACCGGGGCGCCGAGCGCCTCCGCGAGCACCTCCTCGAGCCCGGTCACGCCGCGGGAACGAGCTCGCGCACGCGGCCGCCGTCGACCTCGAGCCGCACGTCGCAGCCCGCGAGCGTGCTCGGACGATGGGCGATCAGGAACGTCGTCCGCCCCTCGGCCAGCCGCCCCGTCGCCTCCATGACCGAGCGCTCGGTGACGACGTCGACCGCGCTCGTCGGCTCGTCGAGGATCAGGATCGGCGCGTCTTTGAGGAACGCGCGCGCGAGCGCGATCCGCTGCCGCTCGCCGCCCGAGAGCCGCATGCCGCGCTCGCCGACCACCGTGTCGTAGCCGTCGGGCAGCTCGGAGACAAACGCGTGCGCTCCCGCCGCGCGCGCCGCCTCGACGATCTCCTCGTCGCCCGCGTCGGGGCGGCCGTAGGCGATGTTCTCGCGGATCGTGGTCGAGAACAGCACCGGCTCCTGGAGGACGATCGCGAACTGGTTGCGCAGGTCGGCGAGCCGGTAGTCGCGCAGGTCGACGCCGTCGAGCAGGATCGCGCCGCCGGTCGGGTCGTAGAAGCGGGTCAGGAGGTTGACGAGCGTCGTCTTCCCCGCGCCCGTCGCCCCGGAGATGCCGACGGTGGCGCCCGGCTCGACCGCGAACGAGACGCCCCGCAGCACCTCCCCGCCGTCGTAGGCGAAGCGGACGTCGTCGAAGACGACCGCGCCGGCGGCGCGCCCGAGCCGGCGCGCGTGCGGCCGCTCCTGCACGTCGGGCTCGCCGTCGAGGAGCGCGAACGCCCGCTCGGCGCTCGCGAGCGACGACTGCAGCGCGTTCACGCTCGCGCTCACCGTCTGGAGCGGCACGTAGAGCTGCGCCAGGTAGCCGAGGACGAGCAGCAGGCTTCCGAGCGTCAGCCGCCCCGACTGCACGTGGCGGACGCCGATGAAGAGCACGGCGGCGGTGCCGACCGCCGTCGTCATCCCGACCGCGAGCGAGAAGCCTCCCTCGATCGCCATCAGCCGGATGCGCGCGCGCATGCCCGCGCCCGAGGCGCTGAGGAAGCGCTCGTGCTCGCGCTCCTCCTGCGAGAATGCCTTCACCACACGCAGGACCGTGAACACCTCCTGCACGACGGAGAGCGCCCTGCTCTCGAGCCGCTTCGTCTCCTTCCAGCCGCGCCGCAGCGCCCGCCGTGAGAGCGCGGTGAGCACGAGCAGCACCGGGGCGACGGCGAGCGCGACGAGCGCGAGCTCGAGGTCGATCCGGGCGGTGATCACGACCATCCCCGCGAGCGTCAGGCCGGCGGTGAGGAACGGCGTCACCCCGTACACCGAGATCCACTGGATCGAGGGCGCGTCGTACTGGATCCGGTAGACGGCGTCGGCCGTGCCCGCGGCGTCGTGGTAGCGGAGCGAGAGGCGCTGCCCGTGCCGGAACAGGCGGGCGCGGAAGCGGAGCTGGAGCTTCTCGCCCGTGTAGGTGCCGAGCAGGGTGTCCGCGAGCCGCTGGAGCTGGTCGAGGAGCGCGACGAGCAGCGCGAGCCCGATCACGGCGGCGAGCAGGCCCGTCCCCCTGCCCGCCCAGGCGAGGAACCCCGGAGCGGGCTTCGAGCCGATCACGCTGTCGACGGCGACCTTGAGCGGGAGCGGGGTTAGGAGCGCGATCGGCGTCGCCGCGAGCCCGGTCAGGAAGATGCCGGCGATGTGCGGCCAGTACGGCCGCGCCTCGCCGAGCAGCCGCCGGTAGAGGGCGAGGTCGGAGACCCGCGCCCCGGCCGCCGCCCCGCTGCTCCCGGCGCGCTCGCTCACGCTCGCGCAACCCGGATGCGCGCCTGCCGCGCCCGGCGGGCGAGCGCGGCGGCGAGGTCGTGGTCGGCGAGCTCCCGCTGGCGCCGCACGCCCCGCAGCAGCACCGCGCAGGCCACGCCGGACTCGAGCACGGCGCGCGCCGTCAGCAGGGCGGCGGTGGCGGCGATCGAAAGCGCGGCGATCCGGCTCCCGCCGGCGGCGAGGACGAGCGCGGCGGCGAGCGCGGTGAGCGCCGGCCCGGCGAGCGACAGCCGCGGCCGGACGCGGAAGCGGACGAGCTGCCGGCCGCCGCCGTGCTCCTCGGTCACGAGCGTCAGGCGCGCCGAGCCGAGCAGGCCGCCGCGCGCCTCGAGGTCCCAGCGGTCGAAGTCGCCGCCGGCCTCGACCGCGGCGCCGTCGGCGCGGCAGCCCTCCTCGAGGATCGCGAGCCGGTCGCTCGGGTCGACCCAGCTCTCGCTCCAGAGCGGGATCGTCCGGGGCCGCGGGAGGGCGAAGCCGACGCCGGGCCGCCGCCACGGCGTCAGGCCGTGGTCGAGCCTTCCCCACAGCCGCACGACCGGCTGGGCCAGGGTGAGCCCGGTGGCGAGCAGGCGGGCGCGTCCGGCGCCCGCGGCCGCCCGGTAGGCGCCGGCGACGCTCGCGACCACGATCGCCGCGAGCAGCGGCGCCGCCGCGAGCAGCGGCCGCCAGAGCCCGCCGAGCGCGGTCAGCACCGCCAGCACGAACGTCCACTCCGGCGTGGACGGCAGCAGCTCGACGAGCGACGCCGGCGAGCGGTACAGCCGCTGGAACGGCGCGCTCCCCCACACCCCGTGGTAGACGCGGACGCGACCGCCCCAGCGCGGGCCGCCGTAGACGCGCCCCCGCCAGATCGCGTGGCCGAGCGCGGTGTAGCGCTCCGGCCACTTGCGCTCGAGCAGCGCCTCCGCCTTCCCGTAGCCGCGCTGCTGGCGCAGGTAGCCCCGGATCGAGTCGCGGCGGTGGTGCCACACCATCGCCGCCGGCTCGAACCCGACCGTCAGGCCCGACTCCTGGATCCGCCAGCAGAGGTCGACGTCGTCCCCGGCGGCCCGGAACCGCGGGTCGAAACCGCCGAGCTCGCGCACGACCTCCCGCCGGACGGCCAGGTTGCAGCCGGGCACGTGCTCGGCGACCTGGTCGGAGAGGAGCACGTGGACCGGCCCGCCGGGCGCGGCCGCGACGGCGCGCTCGACGAGGTTCCGAGGCGGGGGCGGCACGTTCGGGCCGCCGATCACGGCGTGCGCGCTGCGGCCGAACGCCCGGGCGAGGTACGCGAGCCAGTGCGGGTCGGGCCAGGCGTCGTCATCGAGGTAGGCGACGATCTCGCCGGTCGCGAGCTCGAGCGCGGTGTTGCGCGCCGCGCTGAGGCCGCGGTTTCGCGTGCGCACCACCCGAAGGCCGAACGAGGCGGCGATCGCCGCGCTGTCGTCGGTCGATCCGTCGTCGACGACGAGCACCTCGTAGTCCGGGTAGTCGAGCGCCCGCAGGCCGTCGAGGCAGCGGCCCAGGGTGGCGCCTCCGTTGTGGGTGCAGACGGCGACCGTGACGCGCGGCCACGACCCGTCGGCCCGGAACGGCACCTCCGCGTACGCCTCCGCGACCGCGGCGAGCGCCGGCTTCGGCCACCGCCCACGGTCGGTGAGCCCGAAGTCCCACTCCAGGACCTCGACGCCGCCGCGCGCCCACTCGTCGGTCCACGCGAACACGAACGTGCCCGCGCAGCCGCCGGCGAAGGCGGACCGCACCTGCCAGTCGAGCGAGGCCGCCTGCCCCTCCAGGCCGTGGCGGCGACTGTCGAGCCCGAGCTCGGCGAGCAGGAGCGGCCGGTCGCCCGCGATCGTCTGCAGCCGGGCGAGGTACGCGGCGAACCGGGCGGGCGCCTCGAGGTAGACGTTGAACGCGACGACGTCGAGGAACGGGAGCTGGAAGTACTCGGTCGAGGGGTAGTTGACGTAGGTGACGAGCGCGTCCGGGTCCTCGTCCTTCGCCGCCTCGTACAGGCGGCGAACGAACCGCTCGACGGGACGGCGTCCGTGCCAGCGGACGATCGGGGCCGGGATCTCGTTGCCGATTGCGTACCCGAGCAGCGCGGGATGCCCCGCGCAGCCGGCGACCGCGCTGCGCACCCGCGCCTCGATCGACCGCGCGCGGGCGCGGTCGTCGAGGAAGGTCACGTGCTGCTCCCACGGGACGCCCGCGAGCACGAGCAGTCCCGCCTCGGCCGCGAGGTCGAGGAACCAGGCGGGAGGGACCGTGTAGGTGCGGACGGCGTTGATCCCGTGTGCGGCCATCGCGGCGACGTCGGCCGCGACCGCGGCCGGCTCCCCGAGCTGCTCGCCGGCGGCGCCCGGGACGAAGGTGCCGTACGTGACCCCGCGGAGGTAGAGCTTCTCGCCTCCGGCCCAGAGGAACTTCCCCCGCGCCTCGGGCCGGGCGGCGACGCGGGCCTGTGCCCGCCCGCCCGCGGGCCGCGCGCCGATCGCGGGACGGACAGTCATCCGGTCCGCGACCGCCGCCTGCCCCGACTCCTCCGCCGGGACCCGGACCGCCGTGAGCTCCGTGCGCTCGGCGAGATCATGCTGCCCAGAACGCCGGCCGCCCCCGCGAGTCCCCCGGCCGGAGGTCCTGGTTTGGTTCCCCCCTTCGGCGAGGTGCACCGCGCTACGACCCGGCGTGCGGGTTGCCGCCGCCCCGCCCCTGGCCGGGACCGCCGCCGGGAGCTCCGTCCGCGCCGCTCGCGGGACCGCCCTCGAGGCCCGGCGCCCCCGCCGGCCCCTGCCCGTTCCCGGCGTCGCCCTGGAGGCCCGGCGCCCCCGCCGGCCCCTGCCCGTTCCCGGCGTCGCCCTGGAGGCCCGGCGCCCCCGCCGGCCCCCGCCCGTTCCCCGGGTCACCCTGGAGACCCGGCGCCCCCGCCGGCCCCCGCCCGTTCCCCGCGTCGCCCTGGAGACCCGGCGCCCCCGCCGGCCCCCGCCCGTTCCCCGGGTCACCCTGGAGGCCCGGCCCGTCGGCCCTGGCTGTCCCCGGGCCCGCCGGGGAAGCCTGCGGGCGCCCCGTGCCGCCGGCACCCGCCGGCGCGGCGGCGCCGGCGGGCTCGGACGCGGCGGGCGCCGCCGCGGGCGCCGCGACCTCCTCGCCGGGCGGCGCCGGCGACTCGCCGGCCGGAGCGGGCGGAGCGCCGCCCGGGGCGGGCGCGGCCGCCGGGGGAGCCGCCGGCGGCGCCGGAGCCGGGACGGGCGGGGCGGGCACAGGGTGCGGCAGCCGGGCAGGCGGGCGGGCGCCGGCCGCTCGCGCCGCGTCCGGCAGGCGGACGGGCGCCGGCCGGGCGGCCGGCGCCCGCGGCGACGGCGCCGCCGGGCGCACGGTCGGCGCCGCCGCCGGTCGCGGGCCCGCGGCGGGCGCCGGCCGCGGCGGCGCTGCCGGGCGCACGTGCCGCACGGCGCTCGGCTCGAGGACGCCGGCGCCCGCCAGGGCACCGAGCGCGACCACGAGGGCGGCCTTCGCGGCGAGCCCGCTCGCCGCGTCGCCGAGGGGTCCCGTCGCCGCGCCGGCGCCGGCGCCGCGCGCCCACCCCGACACCAGCCTCGCGAGGAGCCGGGCCGGGACGACCGCGGCGAGCCCCGAGCCGCCGCGGGCGGCAAGCGCCCGGCAGCCGGCGCAGGCGCGGCGGTGCGCCTCGACCGCCCGCCGGGCGCGCGGGCTCAACCCGCTCCCGCCGAGCTGCGCCGGCAGGGAGCGGACGCGCAGGCAGCTCATCCCCTCGGCGAGCTGCGCCCGCAGGTTCCGGCGCGCCGCCCCGAGGAGCCTCGAGACGCCGCGGGTGTCCGTCCCGAGCGCGACCGCGATCTCGCGGCGCGAGCGCCCGTCGAGGGCGTGCCAGAGGAGCGCGGCCCGCTCGCGCGCCGGGAGGCCGCGCAGGCCCTCCCGCAGCGCCTCCACCTCCCCCTCCCCGTCGAGGCGGCGGTCGGGCACCGCCGCGGCGGCGTCCGGGAGCTCCACGAGCCGGGGCTCGCGGGCGAGGCGGCGGCGGCGGTCCCGGCACAGGTTGCGCGCCACGGCGAGGAGCCACCGGCGGGGGTCCCTCGGGGTGTGGCCACCCCGGAGGACCCGGTAGGCCTTGAGGAAGGTCGCCTGGGTGACGTCCTCCGCGTCGTGGCGGTTGCCGAGGAGCGCGAGGGCGAGGCGGTACACGGCCTGGGCGTGCCAGGCGTAGTAACGCTCGAACACGGCGTCGTGCCCGCCGGCCACCGCAGTACCCGACACTGCCGTCCCTCCTCTCGCGCCAACTCTAGTGCCCCTCCGGGCGCGAGGGAAGCGGCCGGCGCGCGCGGGGTGCGCCGCGGGGTCAGGGCTTCGTCGTCGTCGTCGTCGGGACGGAGGAGCTCGTCCTGGGCGTGGTCGGCGCCGGGAGCGTGGTGGTGACGGTAACCGTCCTCGAGACGGTGGCGGCGACCGTCGTCGTCTCGGTGACCGTCCGCTCGAGCGTCGTCGGCTGCAGCACGGTCGTCGGCTGCGGGATCGTGACCGTCCGCACGGTGCGGACGACTACCGGCGGGGGCGGGCGGAAGGCGACCGTCCGCACGACGGGGGCGGCCGGCTCGGCGACGGTGACGGTCGCGACCGCGGTCTCGACCGTCGTGATCGTGCGGGCGGGGCCGGGGGCCGTCGTCGTGACCGTCGCCGTGCGGGTCTCGCCGGGGGCCGTCGTCACCCGTCGCTCGAGCACGCGCACCGGCCGGTCGACGGTGACGGTGGTGACGACGCGGCGGGTGACCGGCAGCGCGACCGTGCGCAGGAGGAGGGCGGTGCGCGTGAGGGTGCGACCGGGACCGGGGCGGGTGCGCACGACGACCCGCCTGACGGTGCGCGCGGGCTCGCGGACGGTCACGACCGTCCTCACGGTGACGACCGCCGGGTCGCCGCCTCCGCCGGCGGCGACCGGCCCCGCAGGGACCTGCGCCGCGACGTAGCCGGCGGCGCCGAGGAGACCGGCGAGCCCGACCGCGAGCACGACCTTGACGTCGAGCGGGACGCAGACCCGCCACCACCAGCGCCAGAAGGCGGGCTCACGCCAGTGCTTGCGCAGGCCGGGCGCTCGCATGGTCGTGCTCCACGCCTACCCGCCTGCGGGCGGCGCGAAACGGGACGCGCCCTCCCCTCGCCGGCCCGGCGGGGCCGGAACCGCTCAGGCGCCGACGCTCGCGGCGAGGAAGCTCCGCGGGGCGCTCGAGATCCAGCCGACGCGGTAGCCGGGGTCGTCGAAGGTGTACCCGACCTGGAGCGGCGTCCAGCCGGCGCCGCCGATCCCCAGCGCGAGCCGCAGGTCGGAGAAGAGGTAGGAGTAGCCGTTGCAGGCGCCCTCGCCGCCGTTCCAGTTCTCGCTCACCGCCTGCGGGTACCAGGTGCCGTCGCTCCGCGGCAGGTGGATCGGCGGGCTGACCGGCGCGCCGTCGAGCCACACGCGCCACCAGGACGGCCGGTGCCCCATCTCGATCACCGCGAAGCGATGCCGCTCGCCGGCGGCGACCGCCGGTTCGAGCTCGACGTACCGCGGCTGCGACCCGGGCAGGGTCACCTCGTAGTAGAGCTCCAGCGTGCGGTTGCCGGGGAACGCAGCGAGCCCGGTCTGGAGCCACTCGGCCGCGCCGCCCGGCCCGGCGTCGGTGCCGCCGACGCCGATCCAGCCGCCCACGTGGCCGCCGTCCACCCGCGGAACGGAGGTCGCGACGAGCGTCGCCGCGACCCCGTGCGCGGTCGAGGAGGCCTGCACGCCGGCGTACGAGTACGCCCGCGTCGCGCAGCTCCGCGGCCCCGGCACCGCGGTCCGGCTGAGCGCGCCGTCCGCCGCGGGCGCCGCGAGGACGCCGAGCGTCGCCGCCGCCGCGAGGATGGTGGCGCGCCGGCGGGCGCGCTCGAGGCCGGGGACGCACATTTGTCCACTCGATCGGCACGGGGCCGGGGCGGCGGGATCCCTCGAAGCGGGGACGCCTCGCCCGCGACGGCGCCGCGGCGGCGACCGGCACCTGCGGCGAGTGCCGGCCGCCGACGCCACGGCCGTGGCCCCGAGAGCGGCTCGCTGTCGCTCCGGCCGCGTCGCGGCTCGAGCTGGCAGCGGGCTCCGACCACCCGCAGACGGTATCGGCAGCGGCCCCGCCCGGCTCGAGCGGCCGCCTCCCTCGACCGGGGGAGGCCGACCCCTGTGCAAGGATGCTGCGGACTCCGATCGGGGAAGGAGTGACAGTGGGAGGGAAGAGCCTCGGAGCGTCGCTCGCCACCGCGGTCGCAGCCCTCGCCTGCACCGCGAGCGCCGCCGGCTCCGGCGCGCTGTCCGGGCCGGGGACGATCCGCATCACCGACAAGCTCGTCAGGCACCTGCACGTCGACGCCGGCCACGACGGCGCCGGCAACCTCGACTTCTACCGCCGCCTGCTCTTCACCAAGGGGACGCAGCCGAAGTCGATCGGCCACTCGGACGTGACCTGCATCGACACGGGCACCGGCTCGAGGAACTGCAGCGGCACCTACTTCCTGCCGCGTGGCAAGATCATGGTCGAGGGCGTGCTCGCGTCGCAGCTCTTCTACGAGCTCGCGGTCGTCGGCGGCACGGGCATCTACGACAACGTGCGCGGCACGCTGACGGTGACCTACCTCGGCGGCGATCCGGTGCGCGAGTTCCTGCTCTTCCGGCTGACCGTGTGAGGGAGCGTGGCGACGATCCTGATCTGCGACGACGAGCCGAGCCTGCGGGAGCTCATGCGCCTCTCGCTCGGCCCCGGGCATGCCTTCGCCGAAGCGACCGACGTGCCGGGCGCGATCGAGCTCGCCGAGCGCGTCCGCCCGGACCTCGTGCTGCTCGACGTGATGATGCCGGGCGGCAGCGGCCTCGCCGTGGTCGAGCGCCTGCGCTCCGACCCCGAGCTCGCGGAGGTCCCCGTCGTCGTCGTCTCGGCGTTCACGACCGACGCCGATCGCCGCGCCGCCCGGGACGCAGGGGCGAGCGGCTTCCTCGGCAAGCCGTTCGACCCGGAGGAGCTCGAGGCGCTCGTCGGAGAGCTGCTTGCAGCAGCGCGCTGACCTCGCCGCCGCCACCGCCGCGCGACCGCACCGCGACCGCGCGCGGCGCCTCCGGCACGCCCTCGTCGCGTCGTCGCTTCGCACGCGGGTCGCCGTCGCGATCCTGCTCGTCTCGATCCTCGCCGCGGGGACGTTCGCGCTCCTCCTCGTCGCGCTCTCGGACCTCCGGAGCGCGACCGACGCGCAGGCCCGCGCGCGCGACGTCACCGCCGCGACGATCGAGCTCCAGCGCGTCGTCAACGAGCTCGAGCTGAGCCTGCGCGCGTACGTCGTCACCGGCAACCCGCGCTTCCTCGCCTCCTGGCGCCAGGCGCGGCTCGCCCTGCGGCCGGCGATCGCGAAGGTCGAGCCGCTCGTCGCGTCGCAGCCGGCGGAGCGCGACGACCTCGGCGAGGTCGCCACCCTCGCGAGCGGGTACGTCTCCGAGTACGGCGACCCGCTGATCGCGATCGCCCGGCTCGACCCGGCCGCCGCCCGCGCGCCGGTCGCGGCGCACGAGGGCGTGTCGCGCGTCGGCGCGATCCTCGGAGCGCTCACCCGGCTGCTCGCGCACGAGAACGCGCTCGCGGCCGCACGGTCGAGCGCCGCGCGGAACGCCGCGAATCGCGCGGTCGCGCTCGGCACCGGCGCCGTCCTCGCGATCGTCGCGCTCCTCGGGCTCTTCGGCCTGCTCCTCCTCCGCGGAGTCGCCCTGCCGGTCCGCTCGGTCGCCGACGGGGCGATCCGCGTCGCCAGCGGCGACCTCTCCACCCGGCTCCCCGAGCGGGGAGCGGCCGAGATCCGTCGGCTCACGACCGCCTTCAACGCGATGGCGCGCTCGCTCGCGCAGAGCAAGCGCGAGCTCGAGGCCCAGAACGAGCAGCTCCGTCAGAGCGAGCGCCTGAAGTCGGAGCTCGTCGGCATCGTCTCCCACGAGCTGCGCACCCCGCTCGCCGGCATCATCGGCTACGCGAGCCTGCTGCGCCGTGCCAGCCCGGGCGACCCGGAGACGCGGCGCTACGCCGAGACGATCGAGGCGCAGGGCAAGCGGCTCGCGTCGCTCGTCGAGTCGTTCCTCGACCTCGAGGCGGTCGAGGCGGGACGGATCGCGCTCGCGGACGAGCCGCTCGACCTCGAGCCGCTCCTGCGCCACGAGGCGCAGCTCGTCGGCGCGGACGCACCGAGGCACCGCGTCGAGGTGACGGTCGACGCTCCCGCCCTGCCCGTCCGCGGCGACCGGGACCGGCTCGCGCAGGTGTGCACCAACCTCCTCGCGAACGCCGTGAAGTACTCCCCGGAGGGAGGGCGCATCGACGTCGTCGGCGAGATCGTCGGGCAGGCGGTCCGCGTCCGCGTGCGCGACGAGGGGATCGGGATCCCCCTCGAGCACCAGCCGCGGATCTTCACGAAGTTCTTCCGCGGCGAGGCGCGCGAGGGCGGCTTCTCCGGCAGCGGGCTCGGGCTCGCGCTCTCGCGCGAGATCGTCGAGGCGCACGGCGGGCGGATCGGCTTCGAGAGCGAGCCCGGCGCCGGCTCGACGTTCTGGTTCGAGCTCCCGCTCGCACGCGGGTCCGAGAAGAGGCGGGGGGAGCGCGCCTGACCAGGAACCGCTCTCCCCGCCCCGAGACCCCGAGCCTCGCTCGAGGGCCCGGCGGCTCCGGGCGCCGGCGGAGCCGCCTCCCGCAGCCAGCGACGGACACGGAGAGGGCCGCCGCGGGGGCTCTCTGACGCCGTCGCTGCCCCTGCACTGAAGCAGGCGGCGGGGAGCGCCGGAACCGACCGACGGCTCGAACGGGCTGGCGCAAGGTCCAGGGTCGCCGCTAGCCGACCGAGGCAACCTCAGTCGGATGGTCCCCATCCCGGGCGAGCGAGCGCAGGAGGGTGTCGACGCAGCCGGCGTCGAACTGGCTGCTCGCGAGCCGCCGGAGCTCCTCGAGCGCCTCCTCGCGGCGGCGCGCCGGCCGGTAGGGCCGCCGCTCGCACATCGCCGTGAACGCGTCCGCGATCGCGACGATCCGCGCCGCGAGGGGGATCTCGTCGCCGCCGAGCCCGTCCGGGTAGCCGCCGCCGTCCCAGCGCTCGTGGTGCCAGCGGACGATGCCGAGCACCGTCTCGTCGGCGAGGTTGGGGGCGAGGAGCGCCTCGCCGAGCAGCGGATGCAGGCGGATCATCTCGCGCTCGGCCTCGGTCAGCGGGGCGGTCTTCGAGAGCAGCCGGCCGCCGACGAACACCTTGCCGATGTCGTGCATCAGCGCCCCGAGCGCCACCACCGGCAGCTCCTGCGCCGGCACGCCGAGCTCGCGGGCGAGCCGCAGCGCCGTCTTGCAGACGCCGAGGCTGTGGCCCGGCACGCACCCCTCGCGCGCGTCGAGCTCCGCGAGGAAGCGACGGAAGCGCGCGTCGAGCTTCGGGACCGCTGCGGGACCGGACGGCAATGGAGCGTCAGCTTCGAGAGCGGCGCCGACCCTCCTCTAGACTCGCCGGGTCGGCTGGAGAGGAGGCTGCGCACATGAGCCAGAGGGGGGCAGCGCGCGGTGCGCCGCGCGGCCCGGTCCTGCGCGACGTCGTCCTCCTCGTCCTGCTCGTCCTCGCCGGGCTGCTCGCGCTCCTCTGGCTCGTCGGGCGCGGCGCCGACCGAAACCACGAGACGGCCGCGGACGCGCAGCTTGCCGCCGACGTCCAGGTCGCGCGGGCGACCTTCCAGGTCGATCTCAGCGCGGCGGCCGGGCGCGCGGCGACCCTGGCGCGCACGCCGCGGGTGGAGGCCGCGCTCGCGCGCGGCGACCGCGCGGCGCTCCGGGCGGTCGCGTCGGCCCACCCGCACACGCTGCTCGTCGCCGCCTCGGGCCTGCGCGCGGGCTCGCTCGCGCCGCTCGGCGTCACGCGCACCGCGGAGGTCGTCGCCGGGCGGACGACGATCGGCCGCGTCGTCGTCCAGGCGCCGCTCGACGCCGCGTTCCTCGCGCGCGCCCGCGCCGGGATCGGGAACGGGACGACGCGGGACCTCCTCGTCGTCACCGCCCGCGGGCGGGTGGCGGCGGGCCCGCTCGCGACCGGCCTCCCCCTCGCCGTCCCCTCGCCGCGCGACGTCCGGATCGCGGGCCGCAGCTACCGGGCGCTCGGCTCGCCGCTGCTCGCCGACCGGCCGGAGCTCCGGGTCGTCGCGCTGACGCCCGTCGGCCCGGGCGTCCTCGCCGCCTGGCGGACGCCGCTCGCCGTGCTCGCGACCGTGCTCGCCCTCGGCGCGCTCGCGGCGCTCGCGGTCGCGGCCCTGCGGGCCCGCGCGCCTGCGCACGCGACCCCGCCCGCCCCGCTCCGGGCCGGGCCGCCCCGCCGACGCGCCGAGGAGCGGCGGCCGGCCGGCCTCGAGCTCCTCGGCGAGCAGCTCGCGGCGGCGAAGGACCGGGAGGCGCTCCTGCGGGCCGTGCTCGACGCGGCGATCGAGGCGACCGGCGCGGCCGGAGGCCGGGTGGCCGCACCCGACGAGCCGACCGCGCGGGCGGGCGAGTCCGGGAGCGACGTCCTCCGCGTCGGGCTCGCGGCGCGCGAGGCCGAGGGCGCGGTGCTCCTCCTCTACCCACCGCCGGGCGGGTTCGGCGAGGACGCGCCCGCGCTCGCCCACTGGCTCGGGACGCTCGCGAGCGCGGCGCTCCACGACGTCGGCGCGCACCGCGCCGCCGAGGACCCGGGCGCGACCGACGAGCTGACCGGCCTCGCGAGCCGGCGGCAGTTCACCTCGATGCTGCAGGAGCGGTTCGCGCGCGCGCAGCGGCGGGACGAGCCGCTCTCGGTCGTCCTCGGCGACCTCGACGCCTTCCCCGAGGTGACGGCGCGGCTGGGACGGGAGGGCGCCGACGCGGCGCTCAGGGCGTTCGCCGCCGCGATCCGCCGCTGCGTGCGCACCGGGGACGTCGCCGCGCGGATCGGCGGCGAGACGTTCGGCCTCCTCCTGCCGCGGACCGACGCCGCCGCCGCCGCCGAGATCGCCGCCCGACTGCGCGCCGAGCTGCGGACCGAGCGCACGCTGCCGGTACCGGTGACGGCGAGCTTCGGGATCGCCTCCCGGCCGCCGGCGCGGATGGCCGAGGAGCTCCTGCTCGCGGCCCGCGAGAGCCTCCGCCGCGCCAAGGAGCGCGGGCCCGACAGCGTCGTCGCCGCCGGCGACGGCCCGCGCCTGACCGCAGGCGCCTGACCTGCCGTCCTGGGCCGCTGCGACCATTTCGGCCGGATGCGGCCGTTCCGCTTCACCCTGTTCCTGCTCGTGCTCGGCCTGCTCGGCGCCGCCGGGTACCTCTGGGAGCCGCTGATCGCGACGACGGTGCCGCGCGTGCGCCTCGCCCCGCCGGCGCCGCGGGCGAGCGTCCCGCCGGTTCGGGTCGCCGCCGCCGGGGCGGTCGTCCAGGCGACGCGCGCGGCGGCGCGGCGGCGCCGGCGGGTACAGCGCCCGGCGCGCGCGACCGGCCTGCTCGCGCCGGCCCCGGCGCCGCGGGCGCCCTTCGTCCCGCCCCCGGCCCCGCCGCGGCCGCACGCGCTTCGCCCGGCGCCCGCGCTCCCGCGCCACGCGCTCCCGCCGCCGCCGCCCCCGCTCCTGCCGGCAACGCCCGCCGTCCCGCCGCCCCGCCGCCCGCGCCCGCCGGTCGCGCCCGTCCTCCCGGTCGCGCCCGTCCTGCCGGTCGTGCCCGTGCTGCCGGCCACGCCGAGCCTGCCGCCGCCCCCGCCCGCCGAGCAGCCGGCCCCGCCGCCTGCGACGACCACCACCGCCACGCCGCCGCCGCCCCCGCCGCCGCCTGCGACGACGACCACGACCGCGACCACCCCACCGCCCCCGCCGGGGAAGAAGCACAAGCCGCCGAAGGCAGCGCACAAGCCGCCGAAGGCCAAGGACGACCGGGACGACTGCCCGGTCACGGCGGAGGACCCAGACCACGACTGCGACGTCGAGGCGGTCGAGCATGCGCCGAAGCCGCCGCCTGCCCCGCCGGATCTGCCCGCGCCGGCGGGGACCGCGGCGCCGGAAACGACGACCACGACGGCGCCGGCCACGACGACGACGACGACGAGCACCTCGCCGCCCCCGCCGCCTGCACCGCCGGTCTTCGGCCCGGGGGCAAAGGAGGATCCGCCGCCGCCGCCGGCGAAGCAGGCCCGGCGCCACGGCCACGAGCCCCCGCCGGCGCCCCCGCCGCCGCCGCCGTCCGCCGGGCCGCAGGCGACGACGGCCGCCCCGCCTGCCACCACGACGGCCGAGGCTCCGAGCACGACGACCACGACGACGACGACGACGACGACCACCACCACCACCACCACCACCGCCATGACCACCGAGACGACGACGAGCGCCGCCACGACCGCCGCGCCGACGAGCACCGAGGCCGCAGCGGCGGACGACCCGCCGCCGGGCCCGGCGGGCCCGCCGGACTGCGAGGGCAAGCACCACCCGCGGCCGGCGAAGGGGGATCAGGCGGGGCCGTGCTGAGCCCGCTTGCCCGGCTCGCCGAGGCGCCCGCCGCGCCGTCTCGGCGCGGGCGGCCGGTCGTCGGCGGCCCGGAGATCCTGAGCCGGCGGGTGCGGAGGGAGCTCGAGCGTCAGCTCTCTCCACACGAGAGCGTCCTCTTCTGCCTGCGCGGCAGCCTGTCGCACTCGCTCGTCGCGCTCGACGAGCGGCTCCTGATCGTCAAGCCCGGCTTCCACGCCGGCACGACGTTCGGCACGCTGACGACGACCTTCTACTACCAGGACGTCACCGGCATCCAGCTCCACACGTTCCTGCTCACCGGCTGGATCGAGGTCTCGTCGCCGAGCTTCCAGGGTCGCGAGCGCAAGCGGAACCGGCAGCCGCGCTCCTCCGACCGCGACGTCTACAAGCTGCCGAACTGCGTCCCGATCGCCAAGCGACGCGTCGACGAGTACCACGAGGCGCTCGGCCAGCTCCGCGAGCGGCTCGAGTTCTGCAAGCGCTACGCGCGCCTCTCGCCCGAGGCGCCGCCGCTGATCTCGAGCCTCGAGCGGATCGCGCGCCTGCGGCGGAGCGGCGCGCTCTCGGCGGAAGAGTACGAGCGGCTGAAGCAGGTCCTGCTCGACGGCGCACCCGGGACGATGGTCGCCGACCCGACGCAGTCCTACACTGGGACCGCGTAGCAGCCGATAGGGAGAGCGTGGACGGACAGCGGAGACAGGCGCGCCGGCTCAAGGTGCTGCTGGCCGACGACCACCAGCTCATCCTCGACGGCGTCCGACGCGCGCTCGAGGAGGCGGGGCCGGAGTTCGAGGTCGTCGGCGAGGCGACGAAGGGGAGCCAGGTGCTCCCGCTCGTGAAGCGCACGCAGCCCGACGTCGTGATGCTCGACCTGCGGATGCCGGAGCTCGACGGCCTCGCGTGCCTCGACCAGATCAAGCGGCGCTTTCCGTCGACGAAGGTGATCGTGCTCTCGGTCTCCTCCGACCGCACGCTGATCGACAACGTGCTCAAGCGCGGCGCGAGCGCGTACATCGTCAAGAGCGTGAACCCGGTCGACATCCCGGCCGTGATCAGGCAGGCGGTGGAGGGGACGGTCTACACGGCGATCGGCCTCCCGGACGACCCGACCTCCCGCGCGGCGAAGGCGGCGGGGCTGACCGAGCGCGAGCTCGCCATCCTGACCGCGCTCGCACAGGGGATGTCGAACGCCGCGATCGCGCGCAACCTGTGGGTCGCGCAGCAGACGGTCAAGTTCCACCTGACGAACATCTACCGCAAGCTCGGCGTCGCGAACCGCACCGAGGCGGCGCGCTACGCCTACCAGCAGGGCCTGATCGAGACGCCGATCGCCGAGGACGACGAGCTGGGCTGACCGCGGACGGTCAGCGCCCGAGCTCGGCCGGGTCCCAGGCCTCGAGCACGAAGCCGACGCGCGTGCCGCCGCCCGGCGACGTCTCGAGCTCGAGCTCGCTGCCGAGCATCCGGACCCGCTCGATCATCCCCGTCAGCCCGAAGCGCCGGCGGCCGGCCGCCTCCTCGAGCGCCTCGTCGCGCTCGAAGCCGGAGCCGTCGTCCTCGACGGAGACCTCGACCCGGCCGCCGTGCTCGACGACGCGGACGCGGACGTGGGCGGCGCCGCTGTGCTCGCGGACGTTCGCGAGCGCCTCGCGCACCACCTGGAAGATCGCGATCCGGCGGGAGTCGGTCAGGTCGTGGAAGCTGCCGGTGATCTCGAGCTCGGCCTCGATCATGCTCTCGTCCCGGAGCGCCGCCACCTCGCGCGCGATCTTCGTGTCGAGCGCCTCGACCGGGTCGTGGTAGCCCTTCACGTTCGCGACGAGCCGGCGCAGCGACTCCTCCAGCGCGGCGAGCCGCGCCTCGACGTCGTCGAAGCGGCCCTCGACGCGTGCGCGCACGTCCGCGGCGACGAGCGACGCCACCTGACGCCGGACCGAGCGCAGCTCGGCCGCGACCGCGGCGAGCTCCTGAAGGGCGCCGTCGTGGAGGTCGAACGCGAGCCGCCGGAGCCGGCGCTCGAGCGCGTCGGCGTCCGCCTCGGGGCGCACCGGCAGCAGCAGGTCGGTCGTGAGCGGATCCTCGACGCTCGGCGTCGCCACCCGGCCCTCCTCCTTCTCGCTCTCGCTCCGCATTCTTCGGAAGGCTCCGGGGAATTTCAAGTCAGCACGATCCGACGCCCGCCACGAGAGAGGGGTCGGCGGGAACGTCTCTCCGCCCATCCCTCGGACGAGGGATGCCCGGCGGCGCCCGCCCGCGACCGGAGCCGGCCCGCCCGGCCCCGGGCTAGGATCGGGCGGGGTGCGACGCTCGGGCCGGATCTCCAGCGCCTCGGCCGCGGACGCCGCGTGATCGTCGAGGGGACGACGCTCCCGGCGGGGGCGAAGCTCGACGCGGACGTCTGCGTCGTCGGGGCCGGACCGGCAGGCATCGCGATCGCCGGCGAGCTGAGCGGTCGGGGGATCGCCGTCACCGTCCTCGAGAGCGGCGGGCGACGGGCGTCGCTGCGCGGGCAGCTCCTGCTCGGGGGACGGAGCGTCGGATACCCGTATCCCCGCCTCCCGCTCGCGGCGGTCAGCGCGTTCGGCGGCAGCTCGCACCGCTGGGGCCCGTACTGGCACGCCCGCCCGCTCGACGCGCTCGACTTCGAGGAGCGGCCGGAGGTGCCCGGCTCCGGCTGGCCGTTCCCGCGCGCGGCGCTCGTCCCCTACTACGTCCGGGCCGAGCGGCTGCTCGGGCTCGAGCCGTTCGACTACGAGGCGGGAACGGCCGAGCGGGACGCCTCCCGGCTGCTCCCCGTCCGGGCCGGGCGCCTCGTCCTCGGCGAGCTGCGGCACGGGCACGCCGACTACCGGCGGGCGTACGAGCGCCTGGCGGCGGCCGGCGACGTGCGCGTGATCCTCGGCGCCCACGTCGGCGAGCTGCTCCCGGACGGCGCGGACGCGGTCGCGGGCGTACGCGCCTGGGTCGCGCCCCGGCGCGCCTTCACGGTGCGCGCGACGATCACGGTCCTCGCCGCCGGCGGGATCGGCAACGCGCGCCTCCTCCTCCTCGGCAACGCCGCTCACCCGGAGGGGATCGGCAACCGGCACGACCTAGTCGGCCGGTTCTTCATGGAGCACCTCGCCGTCCGCTCCGGCGTCGTCGCCCTCCACGACCCGGCGCTGCTCGCCCGCCGCGATCTCTTCGGGGTCGGCGCCACACCCGGCGGCGGCGCGGCGGTGCGGACGCTCGCGCTCAGCGAGGAGGTGGTGCGCGCGGAGGGGCTGCTCAACACCTACGTGATGCTCGAGCCTCGGCCGCGCGCCTTCGCGGCCGAGGGGGTCCGCTCCGCGTCGGCCTTCGCGCGCGCGCTCCGCAGCCAGCCGCTGACGGCCCGCTTCCCGGCGCAGGCGGCCCGCGCCGCGCTCGCGGCGCCCGCGGTCGCGCGCGCGCTCGCCGCCCGGCGGCCGGAGATCCTGGTCGTCCGCGTCCAGGCCGAGCAGGCGCCGAGCCCCGACTCCCGCGTCACGCTCGAGCCCGCGGTGAACCGCTTCGGGATCCGGAAGGCGCGGCTCGACTGGCGGATCGCCGAGGCCGACCGCCGCTCGATCCGCCGCACCCAGGAGCTCGTCGGGGCCGAGCTCGAGGCCGCTGGCCTCGGCCGCCTCGAGGACCTGCTCGGGGACGAGCGCCCGCCGCTCCTCGTCGCCGGGCACTACCACCACCTCGGCACGACCCGGATGCACCCCGACCCGGAGCGGGGCGTCGTCGACGCCGCGGGCCGCGTGCACGGGGTCGACAACCTCTACGTCACCGGCGGCTCGGTGTTCCCGACCGGCGGCGCGGCCAACCCGACGCTGACGGTGGTCGCGCTCGCGCTCCGCCTCGCCGACGAGCTGCAGCGGGTGCTCGGCGCGGGCGGGCGGCCAGTACAGTGAGGCGCCGACCGACGAGCGCCGGCCCGGCCGGGAGGACGGACGAGATGCGACCGAACGCCAGCACCCAAGCGCGGCGTCCCCTCCGCCGCTCCCGCGAGCTGAGCGAGCGCCTGCACGCGCTCGTCCCCGGCGGCGCCCACACCTACGCCAAGGGCGACGACCAGTTCCCGGAGGGGCTCGCGCCGGTGATCGCGCGCGGCCGCGGCTCGCACGTCTTCGACGTCGACGGGAACGAGTACATCGAGTACGGGATGGGGCTCCGCGCCGTGACGCTCGGCCACGGCTACCGGCCGGTGGTGGAGGCCGTCGCCGCCCGCATCGCCGAGGGGACGAACTTCGTCCGCCCGGCGGCGCAGGAGCTCGAGGCGGCGGAGACGTTCCTGCGGCTCGTCGGCGGCGCGGAGATGGTCAAGTTCACGAAGGACGGCTCGACGGCGAACACCGCCGCGGTGAAGCTCGCGCGGGCGTTCACCGGCCGCGACCTGGTCGCGATCTGCAGCGACCACCCCTTCTTCTCCTACGACGACTGGGCGATGGTGGCGACGCCGATGCGGGCCGGCATCCCGGCCGGCGTCGAGGAGCTGACGCTGACCTTCCGCTACAACGACATCGCCTCGGTCGAGGCGCTGCTCGAGCGCCACTCCGGCCGCATCGCGTGCTTCGTCCTCGAGCCCGAGCGGGCCGAGCCGCCGCGCGACGGGTTCCTCCAGCGCCTCGCGCAGCTCGTGCGCGACGACGGGGCCCTGCTCGTGCTCGACGAGAACGTCACCGGGTTCCGCTGGGACAACGGCGGCGCCCAGGCGGTGCACGGCCTCGTCCCCGACCTCTCGACCTGGGGGAAGGGGATCGCCAACGGCTTCGCGCTGTCGGCGCTCGCGGGGCGGCGCGAGGTGATGGCGCTCGGCGGGCTCTACCCCGCCGGCGACCGGGTGTTCCTCCTCTCGACCACCCACGGCGCGGAGGGCGCGGGCCTCGCGGCGGGGATCGCGACGATGCGCACCTACGAGGCCGAGCCGGTCGTCGCGACGCTGCTCGCCCAGGGCGACAAGCTCCGCCGTCGGATCGAGGCGCTGGTCGCGGCGCGCGGGCTCGAGGGCTACTTCGGCGTCTACGGGAAGTCGTCCTGCCTCTTCTACGCGACCCGCGACGCCGACCGGCAGCCCTCCCAGGCCTTCCGGACGCTGTTCTTGCAGGAGACGGTCGCCCGCGGGCTGCTCGCCCCGTCGTTCGTCGTCAGCTACGCGCACACCGACGACGACCTCGACCGGACGGCGGAGATCGTCGACGCGGCGCTCGCCGTCTACGCGGACGCGCTCGAGGGGGGCGTCGACCGCTTCCTCCGCGGCCGGCCCGTGCGCCCGGTCTACACCCCGCGCTCGTAGGCGCGACCGCCGCGGCGGGCGCGCGCCGACCCGAACCTCGCGGCCGGAGCAGGCCTTTGGTCCATTGACGGCCGCGACGGGAGCGCGCGTAGTCTCGAGGAGACGTGCGAGGCACGGGTCGGCCGAGGATGGGCGGGCGAGGGTCGCTGCCCGGCGGCGGGATCGCCCTGGGCGGCCCGCTGCGCGCCGGCGACCTCCTCGAGATCCGCCCGGCGGAGGAGATCCTCGCGACGCTCGACGCGGACGGGCGGCTCGACGGGATGCCCTTCATGCCCGAGATGCTCCAGTTCTGCGGGCGGCGCGTCCGCGTCGAGAGCCGGGCGCACAAGACCTGCGACTCCGCGTTCGCCTCCGGCTACCGGCGGCTCGAGGACACCGTCCACCTGCGCGGGCTCCGCTGCGACGGCGGGAGCCACGGCGGCTGCCAGGCGGCGTGCCTCCTCTTCTGGAAGACGGCTTGGCTCCGCCGGGTCGAGGCGGACGGAGACGGCGGCGCGCCCGGCGCGCCCGCCCCCCCGGCCGCGGCGGAGGGCGCCTCCGGCGGCGAGCGGGCGGCGGCGCTCCTCGCCCGGACGACCACGCGGCGAACCGCGGGCGGCGAGCCCGTCTACACGTGCCAGGCGACCGAGCTCCGGGCGGCGACCCGGCCGCTCCGCTGGTGGGACCCGCGCCAGTACGTCCAGGACCTGACCTCGCGCAACGTGGCCCCCGCCGAGCTCCTCGCCGGCCTGCTCGTCCTGCTCTTCAACAAGCTCCAGGCGGCGAACCGCCGCTTCCTCCCCCGCTTCGCGCCGATCGCTGGCGGCCGCCGCTACCCGTTCGTCGCCGGCCGGCTCGACGGCGCCACCCCGGCGGCGACGCTCGGCCTCCAGCCCGGCGAGCTCGTCCGGATCAAGCCGAAGGCGGAGATCGAGCGGACGCTCGACCGCCGGAACCGCAACCGCGGGCTGCTCTTCGACGGGGAGATGAGCCGCTACTGCGGGCAGACGGCGCGGGTGCGCGCGCGCGTCGAGCGGATCATCGACGAGCGGAGCGGGCGGATGCGCCACCTCCCCACCGACTGCATCATCCTCGAGGGCGTGACCTGCACGGGCCGGTCGATGCAGTTCTGTCCGCGGCGGATCTACGACTACTGGCGGGAGATCTGGCTGGAGCGGGTCTCGTAGGCAAGCGGCGCGACACGCCGAAGGAGCGGTGGTGACGACGGGCGCGGATCACCCGGGCGGCGCCGGCGCCTCGACGCTGCGCGCCCCCGCGGTCGCGGGACCGCCGGCCGCCGCCGCGCCGAGCCCCGGCGCCCGCCGGGCCGGGACGGTGCTCGAGTCGGTCCCGCTTGCGACCGTCCTCGCGCTCGTCGCCCTGATGGTGGAGCGCGAGGGAGGCTTCGACGGCACCGTCTGGTACCCGGTCGCCCTCTTCCTGCTCGGGCTCGCGGTGGCGGTCGGCCTCGGCGCGTGGCGGCTCGTGCGCGCGACCCCCGCCACCGTGCTCGCGGCGGTTGCCGCCCTCGCGCTCTCGAGCGCCTGGAGCTTCGCCACGATCGGCTGGGCGGCGGTGCGCGGGGCGGCGTGGGACGGGTCGAACCGCGGCCTCCTCTACCTGCTCGCCTTCGCGCTCCTCGCCTGCTTCCCGCTGCGAGCGGCGAGCGTCTGGCCGGCGCTCCTCGCCGCCGGGGTCGCGGTCGCCGTCGAGGGGGTGGTGACGGCCGAGCACGCCGTGACCCACCCGGGCGCCGACCTGATCGGCAACCGCCTCTCGGAGCCCCTCGGCTACCCGAACGCGACCGCCGCGCTCTTCATGATCTTCGCCTGGGTCGAGATCGGGCTCGCCTCGCGACCCTGGCTGCCGGCCCCGGCGCGGGCGCTCGCCTTCGGCCTCGCCGGCCTCCACCTCACGCTCAACCTCCTCGCGGAGAGCCGCGGCTCGGTGTTCACCCTGCCGCTCGTCGCCGCGGCCTACGTCCTGCTCGTGCCGGGCCGGCTGCGCTCGCTCGCCACGCTGGCCCTCGTCGCGCTCGGCGTCCTGCCCGTGCTCCGACCGGTGCTCGACGTCTACGGCGCCGAGCCCGCCCGCCTCGGCTCGGTGCTCCGGCGCGCCGTCGACCTCGGCCTCGTCTGGGCGGCGCTGCTCGCGCTCGCCGGCGCCGTCTTCGCCGCCGCCGACGCGCGGATCCGGGTACCGCCCCGGCTCGCGCGCGGGATCGGGGTCGCGCTCGCCGCCGCCGCGCTCGCCGCCGCCGCCGGGCTCGTCGCCGGGCTGGAGCCCTGGCGCTACGCCGACAGCGCCTGGCACAGCTTCAAGTCGCCGGCCGAGCCGTCCGGCACCGCCTCCCACTTCGGCGGCCTCGGCAGCAACCGGTACGACTTCTGGCGGGTCGGGCTGATCGAGTTCGCCCGCCACCCGGTCGCCGGGATCGGCACCGACAACTTCCTCGTCCCCTACCTGCAGCTCCGGCGAAGCGACGAGGAGCCCCTCTACCCGCACAGCCTCGCGATCCGGATCCTGTCGCAGACGGGCGCGGTCGGCGCCGCGCTCTTCGTCGCGTTCCTCGCGCTCGCCGTCGCCGCCGTCGTCCGCATCCGGAGCCGGCGCGAGCGCGAGCTGGCGGGGGTGCTCGCAACCGGCGCCGCCGTCTTCTTCCTCCACGGGCTCGTCGACTGGCTCTGGGAGATGCCGGTGCTCGGGGTGCTCGGGCTCGCGCTGCTCGGCACCGCCTGCGGGCTCGCCCCCCGCCGGCCGGCCCCGGGCGGCAGCGCCCGCCGCGCGGCGACCGCGGCGGCGGCGGCCGCGGCCGCCCTGCTCGCGGCCGGCGCGGGCGCGACGCTCGTCCTCCCCTGGCTCGCCGAGCGCGACGTCGCCCGGGCGACGGCGATCTGGCGGCAGAGCCCGGCCGCCGCCTTCTCGCTCCTCGACCGGGCCGGCCGCCTCGACCCGCTGAGCGACGAGCCGGAGCTCGTCGCCGGCGCGATCGCGAGCCGGCTGCACCGCTACGCGACGATGCGGGCGCAGTTCGCGGCCGCGGTCGCGCGCAGCCCCGACGACTGGTACGCGCAGCTCGAGCTCGGAATCGCCGCCTCGCTCACGGGCGACCGGCGCCTCGCCGCCGCCTCGCTCGCCCGCGCCGTCGCGCTCGACCCCCGGGAGCCGATCGCGCGCACGGTCCTCGCCACCTTCCGCTCAGGCCGCCGGATCGACTCCGACGCGGTCGACCGGGCGTTCGCGAGCGCCGACTGACACCGCCCCCCGGAACGGGTGGGGGCGACCTCGACCTTCAGCGGGCGCGAGACCCCGGTATGCTCCCGACAGTGAGAGCGTGATGGAGCGTCGGGGGGACACGCAGAGAGGCAGGCTCGCGCGGTGGGGCGCCACGTTCGCGGCGGCTCTCCTCGTCGCCGCCCTCGCCTCGAGCGCGGCGGCGCTCGCGAGCAGCTCGCCGGCCGGCGACGTCTACCACAAGGCCGGCACCACGATCCAGCACTCGCTCGGCGCCCTCAAGCCGCCGAAGGCGCCGACCACGACGACGCCGCCGACCTCGACGACCTCGAGCGCGCCGGCGCAGCAGCTCCCGTTCACCGGGCTCGACCTCGGGCTCGTGGTCGCGGCCGGGCTCGTCCTCGTCGCGCTCGGCTTCAGCCTCCGCCGGCTGACCCGCAAGCCGCCGGCCGCCTCCTGACCGCCGCGCGCGCGAGCGCGCCCCGCCGCTCCCGGCGCCGCGGTTAGCGCGCGCCGCGCCGGAGGACCATCCGCGGCAGCGTCTTCAGGCAGATCGCGAGGTCGAGGACGAGGTTGCGGTGGCGGAGGTACCAGAGGTCGTACGAGAGCTTCTCGGCGGTGCCGAGCGCGTCGGCCGCGTAGCCGGAGCGGATCTGCGCCCAGCCGGTGACGCCCGGCTTCAGCAGGTGGCGCTGCGTCCAGAACGGGACCTCGGTCCGGAGCTGCTCGAGGAACTCGGGCCGCTCCGGGCGGGGCCCGACGATCGACATCTCGCCGCGCAGCACGTTCCAGAGCTGCGGCAGCTCGTCGATCCGGAGGCGCCGGAGCAGCCGGCCGCCCGGGATCACGCGGGGGTCGTCGGCCTGGGCCCACTGCGCCTGCCCGGAGGCCTCGGCGTCGACCCGCATCGACCGGAACTTGATCATCGTGAACAGCCGCCCGTGCTCGCCGAGCCGAACCTGCCGGTAGAGGAGCGGCCCCTTCGTCCGCTTCACGACCGCGGCGACGAGCGGGTAGAGCGGCAGGGTGACGGCGAGACCGACCAGCGCCACCACGACGTCGAAGGCGCGCTTCGCCGCCTGGTTGCTCGGGCGCTGGTAGGCGTGGAGCACGCTCATGAACCAGGCGGAGGTGAGGTCCTCGACCGGTAGCCGGCCGAACGCGAACTCGTACATCTCGGGCAGCCCGGTCACCTGGAAGCCGGCGTCGGCGACCTCGAGCAGGTTCGCGAACACCTGCGGCCGGCCGGTCGCGACCGCGACGACGACGAGGTCGGGCGCGTACCGACGGACCGCCGCCGGCAGGTCCTCGAGCGCGCCGGCGTACGGCACCGCCTCGCCGATCCGCGGGTGCAGCTCGTCGGCGACGACCGCGACCGGCTCGTAGCCCGCCGCCTCGTCGCGGGCGAGGTCGTCGAGGAGGCGCGCGGTCGCCTCGCCCCCGCCGACGATCAGCACGCGCCGCGGCGGCGGCGGCGCGGCCCGGCGGACGAGAGCCTCCCACAGCCCGGAGCCGAGCCCGGTCACCGCCGCGACGAGCGCGAGCGGGGCGTGCCCGAGGCGGAGCGCCGGCACCCAGTAGGCGGCGACCGAGAGGACGAGCAGGCTGGCGGCCGCCGTCGCCGCCGCCGCGGTCGGCACGCCGACGGCGAAGGTCATCGCCCGGAACGCCTGCTCGATCCGCCGCCCGACGGCGGCGAAGACGACCGCGACGAGGCCGGCCTGGAGCGCCGCGAGGCCGGGCGGGGCGGTGTCGCGCAGCACGAGGTAGGCGACGAGCCAGAGGAGCACGAGCCGGCCGGCGAGCGCCCGCCAGGCGACCGCGCTCCGGTCGACCGGGCGGCGGGTCTCGCGCCGCGGCGCGAGCCCCGGGGGCGCGGGGGCGGCGGCGACGGGGTGGCCCGCCGCGTGTGTCCGCGTGGGGAAGCGCACCTCCCCTGTATCGGGCAGGAGCCGGCGGAGCTTAAGCCGCGCCGGGCGCGGCGCGGAGGCGCGCGGCCACGAGCGGCCGCAGGGCCAGACGGCGCTCGAAGGCCTGCGAGTACGAGCACCAGATCAGCGCGGCCATGATCCAGAGGTGGCGCCAGTGCAGGGTGTCGATGAAGAAGCTGTTCGCGACCAGGCCGACCCAGATGCCGAGCAGCGCGGCCGTGCCGACGCCGTTGACCGCCTCGGTCCTCCGCGCGAGCAGGGCCGCGCAGAGCAGCGTGCCGCCGAAGACGAGCAGGAGGGTCGCGAGGCCGGGAACGCCCTGCTCGAAGGCGGCGCGCACGTACGAGGAGTGCGTCGAGAGCGGGCGCAGGAGCTCCGTCTGCCCGGGCCCGTAGCCGAACGCGTGCCGGTACATGTCCGAGAACGCCGCCGACTGGTTCGAGAAGCGGCTCGTGTCGTAGCTTTGGAACCGCGAGCGCTGCTCGAGGAAGCTGAGCGATCCGGTCGCCGCGAGGACGCCGAGCCCGGCGGCCGCGCCGGCGGCGAGGACGAGCAGGGTCTTGAGCGCGCGCCGGAGCCCGCCGCGCCGGCTCGACTGGACGACGATGAGCGTCGTCACCGCGAGCGCGTCGTTGAGCCAGGCCGCGCGCGAGTAGGCGACGAGGACGCCGACCGAGACGACCGCGAACAGCGCGACGAGCGTCCGCCGCCGCCAGCGGAGGATCCGTGGGGTCGTGAGCTCCTCGAGCAGGATCACCGCCGCCGGGACGAGGAAGGCGGAGTACACGTTCGGGTCCTTGAACAGCCCCTCCGCGCGCAGGCGGCCGCCGTAGAGGAGCAGGTGGCTCGGCGGCAGGTGCAGGTACAGGGCGAGCGGGCCGAGCGCGGCGCTGCCGACGGCGACCCAGATGTACGTCTTGACGGCGGCGTGCGCCCACCGGGCGCGGGCGAGCGCCGAGGAGAGCCAGACCGCGAGCGCGACGAGGTAGACGGTGATCCCCTCGAACGAGACGGCGCGCGAGAAGCTCACCGCCGCCGTCATCGATGCGAGGGTGGCGAGCAGGAAGCCGGCGAGCGGGAGCGCGACGAACGCCGGGACGCGCGGCGTCGTGCGCGTCGTCGCGACCGAGGCGGCGAGGAGCAGCGCGAACACGACGTCGACCGGCGCCGGCTGCACGTCCACGATCCCGAGCAGCGCGAACCCGAGCACGAAGGCCCGGAACGGGTGGGCGAGCGCGAGCCAGCCGGCGGCGAGCGCGAGCGCGAGCGCGGCCGGTAGCAACAGGAGCTTCGCGTGGGAGAGCGCTTCCAGGCGGCCGGGGAGCAGCCGCCCCACGAGCAGGCAGAGCGCGACCGCGAGCGCGGCGAAGGCCGCGTCCCGCGGCCGGACGCGCTCGCTGACCGCGGCGGCCCGCCTCACCGCCCTCAGGCGCTCTTGGGCGCGCGGCCGTCCGTGGCGTCGAACGCGGTGTCGTCCTCGTACTCGAACCGGTAGCCGTAGCCGTAGGTCGGCTCGTCGACCTCGCCGGTGACGATCAGCCCGCTCGGGAGGACGTGGGTGGACGCCATCACCTGGACCGCCC
>Ga0209810_1001677_pt1 | contig 31544 bp, 28 predicted proteins | sample Coa_R1_7_FD_187159 | JGI IMG/M metagenome (GOLD analysis project Ga0209810, IMG submission 187159) | Surface soil microbial communities from Centralia Pennsylvania, which are recovering from an underground coalmine fire - Coalmine... | ecosystem: Environmental > Terrestrial > Soil > Unclassified... | reverse complement strand
GTCGGCATTGACAAGACCGCCCCGACGACGACCGCCTCCGTCTCCGGCGCAGCAGGAGCCAACGGCTGGTACGCCGGCAAGGTGACGATCACGCTGACGGCAGCCGACTCTCTGTCCGGCGTCGCCACAACCTCCTACACGCTGGATGGCGGCACGGAACAGACCTATTCCGCTCCGGTGATCGTCGCCGACGACGGCGCCCATACCCTGGCTTTCTGGAGCGTGGACAAGGCGGGCAACAAAGAGGCCGCGCAGTCCCTCCAGGTGAAGATCGACGCCACGGCGCCCACGCTTACCTGGGGCGATCCCACGCCGGCTGCCAACGCCAACGGCTGGAACAATACGGCGGTGGATGTTCCCTATACCGCCAGCGATACGCTTTCCGGCGTCGCCGCTGCCGCTCCGGGGAGTCCGGTGCACATAGAGAGCGAGGGCAAGGCGCAGACCGTGACGGTCACCGTAAAAGACAACGCGGGCAATACCGCCACTTTCACCTCGCCGGCAGTCAACATTGACCTGACCGCGCCGACGACCAACGCTGCGCTCTCTGGCACGCAGGGCAACAACGGCTTCTATACGGGCAGCGTCTCTGTGACGCTGGCGGCCACGGATGCGCTCTCCGGCGTCGCCACGACCTACTACACCCTGGACGGCGGGGCGACTCAGACCTATCAGGGCGCATTTACGGTTTCCGGGGATGCTGTCCATGCGGTGAAGTTCTGGAGCGTGGATAAAGCGGGCAATGCAGAAGCCCATCATAGCCTGACCGTCAAGATAGACGGCACGGCGCCGACGCTGATCTGGGGAGCCTGTTCCCCGGCTGCCAACGCCAACAGCTGGAACAATACGCCCGTGGAGATGGCCTATACCACCGGCGATAACCTCTCCGGCGTCGCCAACGCCCCGGCCAGCGGCACGATCCGCTTCGCACAGGAAGGGGCCAATCAGACGCAGACCCTGACCATCCGGGACGCGGCAGGCAACGCCGCCACGTTCCAATCCCCGGCGGTCAACATTGACATGACGCCGCCTACGACCAACGCCTCCGTCTCCGGCCCGGCCTCGGCCAATGGCTGGTACGGCGGGACGGTCTCCCTCCAACTGACGGCTGCCGATGCCCTCTCCGGCGTCACGGGCACCTATTGCAGCGTGGATGGCGGAGCCGTGCAACCCTATGCCGGACTCCTCTCCCTCTCGGGCGACGGCGCGCATCAGGTGACGTACTGGAGCGTGGATCGGGCGGGCAACCAGGAGCAGGCGAAGTCGCTGACGATTCGTATTGACAAGACGGCGCCGACGATTACCGCCGCCGCAAACCCATCCCAGCTCTGGCCGCCCAACGGCAAGATGGTGGCGGTTACGATCTCAGGCCAGATGACCGACGCCGGTTCCGGCATAGACCCAACTTCGGCTGCCTTCACGGTCGCAGATAGCTCCGGGCAGATTCAGCCTTCCGGCTCTGTCAGCGTCCGGCCCGATGGAAGCTACGCCTTCACGATCCAGCTTGAGGCGCGGCGCAGCGGGAAGGATAAGCAGGGCCGCACCTATACGGTCACCGTTCAGGCGCGCGATGCCTGCGGCAACCTCGGCTCGGCCTCTGCCGTGATCACCGTTCCCCACGATCAGCGGTAGTGCATCCGAGGGACAAGAGAAAGGAGGTGCCGCGCATTGTGAGCCGGGTACGTTCTGTGCCCGGCTCTTTTTGCGTCTGGAAAGTGGTCACAAACGGAGGAGCTCCGGCAGGTCGTCGTAGGGAACGCCAAGCTCCAGATAGGCTTGCCGCAGGCGCTCCTTGACCAGGGGAATATCGTCGGCGGGGATGCCGATGGCCTGCGCGCCGCTCTGCAAATCGGCGACCGCCAGCATCAGCATCTCGGCGTTGGGGGTGCCGTCCGGATTGCGGTAACGCAGCCGCCAGGAGGCCGGGGCGTTGGGATTGGGGACGTAGGCAAAGCAGTACGGCTTGCGCAGCGCCGTCGGGTCTTCGCGGCGTCGACTCGCCGCCAGGGCATCATCGCGCAGCACCTCGCGGGTCAGCAGCTCATAGAGCGTCTGGCGATCAACACGGTAGTTGGCATGACGGGAGATTTCACGCCGCAGGAGGTTGAGCACCTCGTCGGAGAGCAGCAGGGTGACAAGCCGGCCAGGGTGGAGTACGTGCGTTTGTTCCCAGTACTGCCGAAGCGCCTCCTGCTCTACTCCCTCCTTGCTGAGAAGGAAGAACTGCGCGATCTTCTCCTCGACCGGGATGGGATCGCTTAAGGTCACCCGCAACACCAGCTCGGCATGACGGTCCGGCCCGACGCCCAACCGATAGCAGCTCCAGATGTCCGCGTTGGTCAGCAGCGCCCATTCGGCATAGGCCGGGGTGGCGGTTCCGGTCAGGCGCAGCAGGTGGGCGGCGTCAGGGGTGACGCCAATCGCCTTGACCGTCACCAGGAAGCGCAGGCGCTCGTCGGCGAGCACGGCATAGTCCGCCCCGGAACCGCACAGGCTGACCTCGGCGGTCACATCAAAGAAGGGATCGTAGCCGAGCATATCGCCCAGCATCGCCTTGACGATGTCGCCGGTATCGCGCTCATTCAGGCCGCGCTGGCGGGCCTGGGCGACGATGCGGCTGTATTTCTTTAAGCCGTCATAGATGCGGGCGCGAGTCTGGTCGCTAAACTTCAACATCCTGCGAACCTCCCGATCCCTGGTGAGGAGGAAGGATGAAAAGGCGGTATCCCGTGGTGCGGATTCCCAGCAGACGAAGCGGAAGAAAGAGCAGCCCCTTCTGGCGCCTCCTTCATCCTTGCCGGTTACTCTCTCCTATTACGCGGACGCTACCTCACCCTGGCCTGCGGCCACCCCTCTCCTTCTCAAGGAGAGGGGCCTGACTATCCTTGCTCCCCCCTCCCCTGTTCTTGGGGATCGCCAGGCGGAGGGGCGAACCATTGCAGCCCCGACCCTGGCAGTGGGGAAGGGGGTTGGGGCCGCTCCCCTCTCCTTGCGCAGGAGAGGGGCCGGGGGTGAGGTCTCTCCGACAAAAGCCCGGTTGCGTAAGGGAGTTTCAGTCAAATTTCCATGTGGAGACGACCAGGGTATCGCCTTCCACTTCAACGGTATAGACGGGCAGACCATAGCCTCCCAGCGTGGTACAGTCGCCAGTTTTGAGATCGAAGCGATAGCCGTGTCGGCGGCAGAGGATCTGGCCGCGCTCGACCGGGGCGCCCTCCAGCGGCGCGTTCTGGTGCGGGCACAGACTGCCGACCGCGTAGTAGCGGCCCTCGTGATAGAACAGGGTACACTCAACGCCGCTGTCTCCGAGCGCCACGGTCTTGCCGACATCGGGGCGCAGGTCGGCGACTGTAGCGACAGGATAGCGGACTTTACGCATGGTTTTCAGCCGCCTAGCTGGCTCATATTGCGCCCGACCGGGGCCAGGCCATCTTCCAGACGGTGCTCCTTCGGCTTGTGCAGGACAGTAAGGCGGAACAGGTCGGCAATCTCCTCATTGCTGGCGCCGGAGCGCAGTGGCGTCCGCAGATCCACCTCGCCGTCGGCCATCAGGCAGGGGCGCAATTGGCCGTCGGCGGTCAGGCGCAGGCGATTGCAGTGGACGCACATATCGTTGGTGATCTGGCTGATGAACCCGACGGTGCCGCGTGCGCCGGCCAGGCGGAAGGAGCGGGCCGGGCCGTTAGTGAGGACATCGGCGGGCTCCAGCGGACCGAGCGCCGCTTCGATGCGGGCGCGGATTTCGGCGGTGGAGACGAAGGCGCGGCGCATCTGGCCGGCGTCCAGTTGTCCCTGCGGCCCCTCTTCCTCCCCGGCCAGATGAAAGGTCGAGCGGAACGAGTCGAGGTCGGACCGAGCGTAGAGTCGGATGTTGGTATCACCGCGATAGCCCGGCGTGGCGGCCAGGGCAAAGAAGGCTTTCATGCCGGCCTGCTCACTCGGGCTGTCGTCACCGCGCGACCAGTTGATAGGCATAAGCTCGATGAACCGAACGTTAAACGGCTGTTCCAGGGTCAGGCGGGCGAAATCCACCACCTCGTCCTCGTTCCAGCCGCGCATGACCACGCAGTTCAGCTTGATCGGGGAGAGGCCGACGGACAGGGCCGCGTCCATTCCGGCCAGCACGTCCTCCAGGCTGCCGCGCCGGGCTATGCGGGCAAAGCGCTCGGGGCGCAGCGTGTCCAGACTGATATTGATACGGCGCAGGCCGTAACGGGCGAAGTCGGCAGCATAACGCGCCAGCAGGAAGCCGTTGGTGGTCATGGAGAGGTCGCGCAGGCCGGGAAGGGCGCCGACTTTTTCCACCAGCACGCCGATGTCTTTGCGGACCAGCGGCTCGCCGCCCGTCAGCCGGATCTTGGTCATGCCCAGAGAGACGGCGATCCGCAGCAGGCGCTCGATCTCCTCGTAGGTGAGTATCTGCTCTTTGGGAGCCACCGGCGCTCCCGCCTCCGGCATGCAGTAGACGCAGCGGAAGTTGCAGCGGTCGGTGACGCTGACGCGCAGATAATCAATCGTACGGTTGAAGGAGTCGATGAGCGGCATGGCCTGGACCTTAGAAGCGGCGTCTCCCCTCGGGCCGGAAAGTACCTTACAGTATACGCTGTCCGAAGCCTTCTGTCAATTTAAACACGCAGGAGCGGAGCAAAGGGTTCCCGATGGCGATTATCCTGCACGGCATCGTCCTTCCTCTCCTTTTGTCAGCGTATCTGCGCAGGAGGCAGCGCGATGGATAGCCCGGCACGAACTAGACTGGCATCCAACCTTCATAGATCCTACATCTCGGGAAATACGAACTCCGGACGCATGGCTGATTAGATTTTGGTAATCCCTCCCAACGGTGTTGACGTATCTCCTCAGCAGCAGGCTGCGTGAGATTGATCCACACGGCTGGGAGTGTCTACCTAGATTTTATCGGCGGAGGGTAATAGCCGGCGCACTGCCTGCCCAGAGCGTTAGGAAGCGATGCCCGGTATCGACATCCCAGACGATCTCGGCGCGGGCCTGCCCGTTGTTGTCCGTAACGAGCGGCGAAAGCGCCTGTCCGCCGACAATCTTGACGGCCACCTGCTGCCCGGCCACCGGGTTGCCATAGCGATCCAGCACCGTGACCGTGAGCAGGTTCCGGTCCGGCGGGTTGTTGGCGACGCTGCCGAGCGTAGCCTTCAGACGAGCCGGACTGCCGCCCACGACGCGAACAGCCACGGAAACCTGCTGCCCGCCGATGCGCGCAAGGATCGTGCCCGTGCCCGTATGCGATGCGGTAAAGACGCCGCGCTGGGAGATGAAGCCGAACCCGTCGCCGGTGCCCCAGAGAACGGGCGTGTCTGCGGGGAGCGGATTGCCGGCGTCATCCATGACACGAAAGGCGAGCGGTTCCCCGACGCGCACAACAACTCCGTCTGGCGCGTTGGGCTGAATGCGCAGGCCGTTCATGGGAGCGGCCTCCGGGGGGCTGCCGTAGACGAGCAGGGCATCCGCGATGGCGCGCTCGCGCCCGTCGGAAGGAGCATTCACCACACCGCCGCCGACTACCATAGTCGAGGAGCCTCCGCCGTCCAGGTTGATGGCGTTGATCGCGCCGAGGCGCTGCATCAGGCTCGCCAACTCAAAGAGGGAGACGCCCCGGCTCCAGGATTGGCGTCCGTCCACGGTGACCAGCAGCAGATTGCCGTCGGCGGTGACCCCGGCGGCGGTGCGAGGATGGCGCCTCTCTACAAAGTCGTCTTTGGGGAAATTCTGCGCCACATAGTCCACGCTGATCTGGCCGTCGTGCACCAGCCAGGGACCGCCGCCAACCGCCTGCTCCACATCCATCCAGCAGGGCTTGTAAGCGCGTCCGCCGCGCAGGAAGCCGGCGCGTGAGGCGAACTGGCCGCGTGGGGGCGTGGGCGTGTTCTCGGCAAGGTCGAAATGGAACGTAACCGTATCGCCTGCGCGGCAGTGGGCGGCGAGGCTCGAAGCCGCGCTTCCGGCAGCGACCAGCAGCGCGCTCTCCGATGGGCACGGAGGCAGCGGCGTGCCTGCCGGAACGCTGACGACCGTCTCCACTCTGCCGCGCATCTCCTGGGAGACGCGCACGGGCAGGTTTACTCCGGCCAATACGACGACCGTGGCGGGCTTCTCCAGGCGGGGCGTTGCGGCGTAGCTGGGTGTGAGCGCCACGGTCTCATCGTGGGGAACGCGGTTGATGCCATTGAGCATCAGGGCGCTGCCATCGCTGGCGGTGATCACGCCGACGGGAGCCAGCACATCCATGCGCACGCCCTGCGGAAAGATTCCGAGACAGGCGCGATAGTCCAACGGCTCGCTGAGCAGTTCGCCGTCCCGGATGGCAAGGCCGAGCGGATCGCCGGTGAAGGGAAAGAAGTCGGCGTTGACGGCGGCAAGGGCGCCGTTGCGGACGGCCAGGCTGTGAACTGGCTCCCGACCTTTGGTGGGGCCGTTGAGCGTCACGGCGTCGAGCGCCTGGCCGCAGCGCACCCGCACGCCGGGAGCGTGCAGGTCCACGCGCAGAATATTAATGACCTGGGGCGACGCGCCGGCCACGATCTCCTGGGTATAGGTGATCCCTGGCGCAAGCGCACGGGTGATCGTCTCTGCGCGGGCGGGGACGGCGCAGGCAAGCGGCAGAAGCGAGAGCGCGGCGGCAAGGAGCAGGCGATGCGAGCGCCGCCGCGCGGAAATGGGCAGCGAGAACACGGCAGGCTTCCTTTCCGGCGGTGATGGCAGCGATAGGGGAACCGATGCGTTGCCGCCATTATAGCAGGCATCGGCTGTGGGGGTCAAGGGAGGCGTCCAGAGCATCGGACCAGTTCTTTTATTTTAGCCTGGCCCTCACCCCCTTCCCCTCTCCCGCAGCGTGGGAGAGGGGAGAAGCATTTTCATGGCCGGTGGTGCACCCCGTGCAGGGAGGGCTGACGTGCAAAACCGGGGAACCTGGGCCAGGTCGTGCCGTCTTTCCTTCATGCATCTAGGGCCAGACGGAGCCCAGTTTCTGTATAGAAGGAGGGCGCTATGCCGGATACCAGCGTGATTAAGGTCAATTCTCACTATTCGCCGCGTGGCAAGCGGGGCCAGAAGTACCTGGCGATGGGCGTGCATCTCTCCATGCGACTCTGGGAAGACGAGCCGCCCGGCGAGCCGAAACCGGAGACACAGCGCGACTATGAGACCGTTGGCTACGTCATTAAGGGCCGTGCCGAGCTGCGTCTGGAAGGGCAGATGGTTTTGCTGGAGCCGGGCGATTCCTGGGTTGTGCCCAGAGGCGCACGGCACACCTACCGGATTCTCGAACAATTTACGGCGGTAGAAGCAACCTGTCCGCCTGCCGAGGTCCACGGACGCGAGGACGAAGGCATTAGGCACAGTCGGGGGACAAGCCCGTAAAGGCATTCGTGGTTCTCAGCCGCCAGGCAACTTGAACTCTGGGAACCTGCGGGCGATCTCTGCGTCAATCAGGGAGCGAGGGCGAGAAGCGAGGCATAGGAGATGCCGGGGCGTCGGCGACATTGCCTGCACTGAGGGAATTTTGCCCGGCGCAGGGAGCGCCAGGAGGCAGCCGACAGGAAAGGTGGCGCTGGCGACGGGGCCGAGTTCGGTGTTAGTGGCTGGCCGAGGCTTCTGTGGAGGCAAGGGAATGGCAGACGCAGCGAACGGAACAGCGGCAAACCTGGACGCCATTGCGCCTGCGCTGAGAGGCGAGGCGCCTCGGACGAACGTCGGGGACATGGAGCGCTGGGCTTCCACCCTCGCCGGCTGCGCGCTGGCACTCTTTGGGCTGACGCGCCGCTCCTGGGCAGGACTGGGCTTGGCCGCGCTCGGCGGCGGCCTGATCTATCGGGGCATGACGGGCTATTGCTCGTTCTACGGCGCGCTGGGCATCAGCACTGCCGACCAGGAACGGCATGGCCTCACCATCAGGCGGGCGGTGACGATCGATAAACCGCCGGAGGAACTCTATCGCTTCTGGCGTCAGTTTGAGAATCTGCCCCGCTTCATGCGCCACCTGGAGGCGGTTCAGCCTCTGGGCGAGGGACGTTCCCACTGGATCGCCAGAGCGCCCGCCGGTAAAACCGTCGAATGGGATGCTGCCCTCGTCGCCGACAAAGAGAACGAGCTTATCTCGTGGCGCTCGCTGGAGGGATCGGAAGTTCCCAATGCGGGCACCGTGCGCTTTACTCCGGCGCCGGGCGGGCGCGGCACGGTGGTAGATGTCACTCTAGAGTACAGTCCGCCGGGCGGCGTAATCGGGGCGACGATTGCCAAGCTATTCGGCGAGGAGCCCTCTATTCAGGTGGAGGATGATCTGCGCCGCTTCAAGCAATTGATGGAAACCGGCGAAGTCGCGACAACACAAGGCCAGCCGCGCGGCCAGTAAGGAAGTAAGGGATTGTTCTCTTCCTTCTTTGCCTTTAAGAAAGAGGTGAATAGCCATGTCGCATCATAATGAGCACAAGAAGAAAGATGGCCAGCGCAAGGAAAAGATAACCAAGCGCAGCAAGGAGGCGCAGAAAGAGCGTGCGCGCAGCCAGCATGAGATAGATCGTGGCAACGACCAGGGCGATTTTATCTCCCAGTATAAGCCGGGCACGGCCAGCGACCGGACGCGCACCGGGGCGACCTAGTTGGCAAAGACCTCACCCCCTAGCCCCCTCTCCTTCGCAAGGAGAGGGGGAACGATCAAGCCGGGAGTGGAGTCGCCCCTCTCCTTTAGAAGGAGAGGGGCCGGGGGTGAGGTTTGTTTCTCTCTCCCGCAGCGTGGGTGAGGGAGAGAGGGCCGGAGGGTTAAGTTTGGTCAGGCTCTCTGGGGCACCGGAGGCATCTCCCCCTGGCTTCCGGCAAAGAGCGGCTGGAACTCCGCCGGCAGGGAATCGCGGATTTTATCCATCAGGCCGGTCGTCGCTTCCCCGAGAACCTCCAGCACAACGCGCGCATGGAAAGCCGCCTCAGGACGATCCACGCCCTCCCGCACAGCGACGAGATCGATGAAGTCGTCAAAGGAGAGGCGCTTGTAAAACTCCGGCACCCGCATGTGGAGTCCTATCTCCGGGGGCAGTTGCGCCGCGACATTATCGGCCAGGCCCGCTTCCAATCTCTCTGCAAGAGTCTCTAACACAGCACGCGTGGCTCGCTCCGCTTCGCCGCGCGAGGCGAGCCGAGCTCGGTGCTGCACCTGCCCAATAAAGGCATCGTGGTTCATAGCATCCTCCTACTCGGTACTTCCTGAGCTTCTCCCTCTTTAGGAGAGGAATGCTACAGAGCTTTCGTTTTCGGTAGACACTCCCAGCCATGTGGATCAATCTCACGCAGCCTGCTGCTGAGGAGATACGTCCACACCGTTGGGAGCGATTACCTCGTTTTCTTTGCAGGATATGTTTCCGCCGAACTGTGCAACATGACGTGCGCCCACAGAGGCCAGTTCCGTAAATTGGCGCGGCAGCGGGCGATCCAGAACAGCGCACTGCCGCATGAAAATTTGGCTGATAAGAATGCGGAACAATCTAGTTCCGAGCCACGTATTATAAGTAGCGCATGTCCTCCTTTTCATTAGAAGTCCATCAGACTTAGATGGTGCCTGTATCAGTCGGATGACCGATACAGGTTCTTTTTTTGCGGTTTTTGCCTGCCTGTTTTGCGCCTGTCGTCTGTTGGCGCCTATCTGCCGGAGTTCATCAGGAAAACGGCGCGTAGCCGGTCGCCCTCTCCCTCACTTTTTTAACATAACAGTTAACAGAATTTTAATCCAGCCTTAATCGCGCCTTAAGACAGACCTTGTATACTTTACTTCTGCCCGGCAAAATTCCTTGACAGGTTATCGGACCGGTGTTATATCCAATCCGGTGAATTTCTTCCCATATGCGCTGCACCTTGAGGTAGCCATACGATAAGTATTCCCTCGGACTTGATATAAGCCCCACAGCGGCAGGGTTTAGCCTGCCGGGAGAGGAGTCGGGGAGTTAGGTCAGCGCCGCGACAAACGAATTGAACAGCCGCCGCGACTTCTCATCCTGCGGGGCCGTCTCCTCCGGGTGGAACTGCACGGCGACCACGTAGCGGTGCGTCGGACTCTCCACCGCTTCGATGACCCCGTCCGGGGCGTGCGCCGTCACCCGCAGACCCTCCGCCACGTTTTTGAGCGCCTGATGGTGGAAGGAGTTCGTCTCCATTTCCTGTGCGCCGACAATGCCGCAGAGACGGCTATCGGGATGGATGCGAATGGAGTGGCTGAACTGGTCGCGAGGGATGTTGCGCGCGCTCTGCTGATGGACGATCTCGGAGGGATATTCAGAAGGCAAGTCCTGGTAGAGCGTGCCGCCCATCGCCACGTTGAGAGTTTGAATACCCCGGCAAATGGCAAAAATCGGCACGTCCTGCGCCAGCGCCAGGCGGGTCAGCGGCAGCTCGGTGGCATCGCGGTCGGCATCCACCTCGCCCAGCTTCGGGTGCGGCTCCTGGCCGTAGTGGGCGGGGGCGATGTCCACACCTCCGGAGAGCAGCAGGCCGTCTATGATCCCCAGGTAGCGCGCGATCACCTCCGGCTCGGCGGTCACCGGCAGGAGGATGGGCACGCCGCCCGCCCGCTCGATGGCCCAGACGTAGGGGCGGTTGAGCGCCTGACGCGGCCCGGCGCTCTCCGTCGGCTTGAAGGTGGCGCAGGTGATCCCGACGACCTTGCGCGCCATCTCAGCGGGCCTCTTTCGCCTGGGGAACCGCCGCGAGGGTTGCGCCCGGAAGCGCGTCGGCGTCCTGGACGGCGGGGTGGTAGCGGCGCAGCCAGGCCACCCCGATCACGCCCGCAAGCACCATCAGTGCGCTGACGATGTGCGTATCCGTCAGGTGCAGGCTGGGAATTAGATAGGTGGAGGTCGCGCCGGCCCGGAACATCTCCACGATGAAACGATACACGCCGTACATGGCGATATAGCCGAAGAACAGCTCTCCATCGCGCCGGGGCCGCTTCTCCCAGCGGGTCAGCAAGAAGAAGAAGACCAGGTTAAACAGCGTCCCGTAGAGCTGGGTCGGGTGGCTGGGCGGCGTCAGCACGAGCGGATGGCCGGGCAGGCTCTCGTAGCGCTCATCCGGGAAGCGCATGGCCCAGGGCAGGTGGCACGCCGCACCGTAGCAGCAGCCGTTGAGCAGGCAGCCGATTCGCCCGATGGCATAGGCGATGGCCCAGGAGGGAGCGCAGAGGTCGGCAAAGGCTAGGAAGCTCACTCGCTTCCAATAACAGTAGCCGAGCAGAAACAGGATGCCAAACAGCAGCCCGCCGTGCAGCGACAGCCCGCCTTCCCACAGCTTGAATGCCTCCCACGGGTGGCCCGCATAGCTGCCCCAGTCCAGCAGCACGAACATCAGCCGGGCCCCGATCAAGCCCGCAAGCAGCCCAAAAATCCCGACGTCAAAGACGGTGTCCGGGCTGATGCGCCGCGGCGAGCCTTCCGGTTCGGTGACCATGCGGCGGGCGCACAGGCGCATGGCCCGCCAGAGCCCCAGCAGAAAGCCCAGCACGATCAGCGTGCCGTAGGCGTGGATAGGGATGCTGCCGATATGAAACAGAGTCCGATACATAAGCGCGCGCTAACTTTCCTCGATTGTTAAGTGGTGCCTCCGGCAAGTTCGCTGCCCTTTCGTGGAGGTGCTTTTCCCGCCCACAAGGGCGTCGCCAGGCGGAGGGCTGTGACAAGGCGGAGGCAGGGGCCCTAACCCTGCCGACCCTGGCAGTCGGCGGGCCTCGCTAGGCGGAGATCGCCAGGCAGAGCCGCGAACCGTTGAGCGGCGTCCCTGGCAGTCGAGCGAGCGCAGCGCCGACCCTTGCAGCGCCCCACAGCGGCAGGCTAACCCCTGCCGCATAAAGGACAGCAAATTTAGCGGATGCACCATTATGCTTCCGACTGATGGCTTCCGGCCTCCTCCGCCGCCAGGGAGCGGTGCGAGTCGACAGGGTGGTGGGCCGGATCGGATTCGGCGTGGGCCGTGCGCAGGAAATGGAGCAACAGCAGTCCAATGCCGAGCGTGATGGCCGAGTCGGCGATATTGAAGATAGGCCACTGGAACTGGCCCACCTGGAAGTGAAAGAAATCCACGACGTACTGGTAGCGCAGCCGATCCAGTAGGTTGCCGAGCGCGCCGCCCAGCGCCAGCGCCAGCGCCGTGCCCACCAGCAGCGGCACGTGCGGCATCCGGTGATAGGCATAGAGCAGGGCGACAATGGCAATCGAGGCGAAGATGATAAACAGCAGATTGCCCTGCGGCAGCAGTCCCCACGCCCCACCCGTGTTGTGGGTGAGCGTAAGCTGGAAGACGTGACCGAATATCGGCCTGGACTGCTCCCATGCTAGGGCGTGCTGCACCCACGCTTTGCTTAGCTGGTCGCCGATAAAGACGAGCACGGCGATAAGGTAAAACAGCGCCGGGCGAATGGCCCGCGCGCGCGCCGCGACGGGGGCGCCAGAGGATACAGGCTGCTCGTGCTTCAAACCCATGATGCTTAGCGATCGGTCCTTTCCGCAGCTTCGACGGTCATCGTGGCCCAGGGCAGGGCGCGCAGCCGCTCCACCGGGATCGGCTTGCCGGTGACCTCGCAGATTCCATACGTTCCCTCTTCTATACGCGCCAGAGCGATGTCAATACGCCGCAACATCTCGCGCGTATTTTCATCCAGCGCCTCAAAGCGGCCCCGGTCATAGAGCTGGACGGCGGAATCGCCGGGCTCGTTGATATCGTAGGTAGAGAGCTCATTGAGGATGAGGTCTTCGCTCTCCGCATCCATATCGGTATTTTCCTGGTGATGCTCCTGCACCAGGCGCGCGCGCTCCTTAAGCAAGCGCTTGCGGAACTCGTCAAAATTAATATCGGTGCGTTTGGGCGTCGCTGCCATAGGATCACCTCGCTTATTTGCGGTCGGGCGTCAGGGTAACGGGCACACGCTGACCGGGCACGGGATGGCCGGCGTCGTAGGCCGGCGGACCGATGCTTTCCAACTGGTAGTCTCGCGTGCCGCGCTTATAGAGAAACTCCTGGCCGCTGAAAGGATCAACGGCCATGTCGCCGAGTTTGAGCTCGGCCAGCGTTGCGGGCAGGCGATTGTGCTCCCAACGGTAACGGCGGATCGCGGCATGACAGCCAAGCAACCGCGCCATCGCCTGCTGACTGGTATGTCTATCCACTACTCCCTCAAAGGCTGGCCTGAGCGTAAGAGCAAGTTGGGTCCCCAGATTGTTCCCTGGCTTTGCGCCATCCGGGTTCAGTGCTAGAGGGCGTTTTTGTTCCCAATACGGAGTTCGCAGGGCAAGCTGTACCTGTCGGTAGGCGGCGTTTATGCTGGCTTCTGTGGTTGCGATCAACTCCTGCACGCCTTGCGGGGTCAGACCCTGCACCTGGGCAAGCATCTTCTGGCTGTCCTCATCCAGCGCGCCCCCGGCGCCCTCTTCCATCTCCTGAAACAGTTGCTCCAACCCACCGGTGCCCTCATGCTCCGTCGCCTTTCGCAGCAAGAGGATTGCGCTCTGGCGTTCGCGTTCTAGCGCGTCGGGCAGGAGGTCGGGCGCGCTGAGCCAGTCCTGCACCAGGCCATACAGGCGCTCACAATCGCGTACCGAAAGCTGGTCCAGGTGCTCTACGAATGGCCTGATGACTATCTGGTGGATCGCCTGGGCGACAAGCCAGCCGATCAGACTATGATTCTCAATGGCGTAACCTAGCCTCAAGCCGTCCCGCATTACCTCAATCGCTTCGCCGACGTGCCCATCCGCCAGCAGCACATACTGCCGCACCGCCAGCGCCCGGGCCAGCGCACGCACCCCGCCCATGGCGGAGATGAAACTATCCGATTGCAGGTCCAACTCGGCTTCCGGATTGACAGGTCGACTCAGCCAGGCATCCATCAGATCAAGCGCCTGGGCAACGGGCTTGTCTTCCAGGGCCAGCCGCTTCTGCATCAGCGTCGCGCTGGGATCGGTCGCCGCCTCCAGCACCTTACTGGTTTTGATTAACCGCGCGGCCTCCACCAGCGCCTCGTAGCCCGGCTCAGCTTTCTGCGGCAAAGCCTCCTGTGCCCTCGCCTGGGGCAGGGTTGCTATCGCGCTCAGTGACGCCAAAAACCACAGGGAAATCCACTTTCGGCATATGACTGCGGTCATCTTGCCCTGCCCTTTCTTGACCTAACCCCCGACCCTAATGGCCTCCACCCCCATCCCACTGCCAGGGTCGGGCCTGCAACGGACTGCCAGGGTCGGCAGGGTTACGGCCTCTGCCTCCGCCTTGCGACATCAACATCAAGGTGGAAGGGTTGCGAATACTGGCCGTCGGCAGGGTTAGGGCCCCTGCCTCCGCCTTGCCACAGCCCTCTGCCTCGCGATCCCCAAGAACAGGGGAGGGGAGGGTCAGCGTTGGCTTCTCTTTCCCCTTCTCCCTAGCAGGGAGAAGGGACGGGGATGAGGGTGGAACCCCGCTTCTCCTCTCCCGCAGCGCCGGGAGAGGGGTTGGGGGCGAGGGCCACCGGAGTGAGGTCAGCGAACTGCCGCCGCGCAACGGGCGCACAGGTCAGGATAGGCCGGGTCGGCGCCCACGTCCGTCTTGATCAGCCAGCAGCGCGCGCACTTGACGCCCTCGGCAGGCGTCACCTCCACTTCCAGGCCCGGTTCCGAGCGCGCGCTGTTGAGTTCCACCTGAGACACCAGGAACACTGCCGGGAGCTGATCCGCATACGGCTCCAGGGCGCGGTAGGTTTCGACGTCGGCCCGCAGGGCTACGCGCGACTCCAGCCGGTTGCCGATCACGCCAGATTGCCGCGCCTCCTCCAACGCCTTTTTCACCGCCTCCCGCGCGGCCAGCACCGGCTCCCAGCGCGCCAGCAGCTCAGCATCGGGCGTGCGCGGCTCCGGCATCTCCGCCAGGTGCACGCTCTCCGGCTTGTTCGGCATCTTCAGATGGTCCCAGACCTCCTCTGCCGTATGGACGAGGATCGGGGCGAGCAGCCGGGCCAGCGTATCTGCCAGGCGGTGCAGGGCCGTCTGTGCCGACCGCCGCGCCTTCCAGTCCGCTCTGGAGGCGTAGAGCCGATCCTTGAGCACGTCCAGGTAGAACGCCGATAGCTCCACGGCGCAAAAGTTATGCACCGCATGGTAGACCCGATGAAACGCATAGACCTCATAGGCGGCCAGAGAGGTCTGTGCTACGCGATCCAGTTGGGCCAGCGCCCAGCGGTCGAGCTCCTCCATCTCCGACTCGGCAACGGCATCTCGAACCGGGTCGAAGTCGTAGAGGTTATTGAGCAGGAAGCGGAACGTGTTGCGGATGCGCCGGTACGTCTCCGCAACCTGCTTAAGCACGTTCTCGCCCAGGCCGACATCCTCCATAAAGTCGGTGGAGGCGACCCACCAGCGCAGCACGTCGGCCCCATACCGCTCGATGACGGAGAGGGGATTAACGACGTTGCCCAGGCTCTTATGCATCGGGCGGCCCTGCTCGTCCAGCGTCCAGCCGTTGGTGACGACGGCACGGTAGGGCGCGGCACCCTTCGTGGCGACGGCGATCATCAGCGACGAGTTGAACCAGCCGCGATGCTGGTCGCCGCCCTCCAGGTAGAGGTCGGCGGGCCACCGGAGCAGCGGCCAGTGCAGGGAGTTTTCCAGCACGGCGCGGTTGGTCGAGCCGGAGTCGAACCAGACATCCAGCACGTCCGTCTCCTTGCGCAGCTCCGTCGGCGCCGCGCCGCAATGCGGGCAGCGGAAGTCGCAGGGCAGGATCGCCTCCGGCGACTTCTCGTACCAGGCATCCGAGCCTTCCTGCTTGACCAGCTCCACCACGGCCTGTAGGCTCTCCTTGGTCAGGATATGCTCCCCGCAGGCGTTGCAGTAGAACGCCGGGATGCCCACGCCCCACGACCGCTGCCGGGAGACGCACCAGTCCGGGCGGTTGGCGACCATGTTGGTGATGCGGTTGATGCTGTTCTGCGGATACCAGATCACCTCCTGGATGGCCTGCAGCGCCTTCTCCCGGTGATGGTGATGGTCAATATCCATAAACCACTGCACCGTGGCCCGGAAGATGAGCGGGCTATGGCAGCGCCAGCAGTGCGGGTACGAGTGCTCGATCTGACTGTGCGCGAGCAGGTTGCCCGACTGCTTGAGCGCGGCGATCACGGCGGTATCGGCCTCGCTGCTCCGGCCCTTCTCCTCGCCAATCGTCGCCACGCGCAGGCCCTGGAAGGGCTGGCCCTCGTATTCGCCCGCCTGGGCCGTGTAGCGGCCCGACTCGTCCACCGGGCAGAGCACCTCCAGGCCATACTTCTGGCCCGTCTCGAAGTCCTCCTTGCCGTGTCCGGGCGCGGTATGGACGACGCCGGTGCCGGTATCCATAGTCACGTAATCGGCCTGCACGACTGGGGCCGTGCGGTGGAACAGCGGGTGCTTGAAGACCAGGCCCTGTAGCCCCACGCCGGGCAGCGTCTTGGCGACCTCGTAAGAGGCAGCGCCTATCGCCTGCATGGTCGCCTCCACCAGCGGCACGGCCACCAGGTAATAAGCGGAAGGGGAATCCGTTCCCTCCTGGTTTTGATCCGTCTTCTGCGCGTCTTCTATTGCTGTGCTGCCGTGTGTGGCGCGGACCAGCGCGTACTCCGCATCAGGATGGACGGCCAGGGCTAAGTTCGCCGGGATCGTCCAGGGCGTGGTCGTCCAGATGGCGGCATAGCCAGGGATGCCGGCGCCCGGGTGGCCGTGGCCGGCGGGCGCGGCGCCCGGCAGGTTAAAGACACCCATCGGGTCTTCCCAGAGCGGGAAGCGCACGTAGATGCTGTTGGAGGTGTGCGGCTCATATTCGACTTCGGCGTCGGCCAGGGCCGTCTCGCAGGTGGCGCACCAGAGCACCGGCTTGAGGCCGCGATAGATGAAGCCCTGAAGAGCCAGCTCCGCAAACACCTCGACGATCTTAGCCTCGAAGTCCCGGCTCATCGTCAGGTAGGGGTCGTCCCAGTCACCGCGCACGCCAAGCCGCTTGAACTGCTCGCGCTGCACGTCCACCCAATGGGCCGCATACTCCCGGCAGGCGCGCCGCAGCGTCACGCGGTCCGGGTTCTGCTTCCGCTCGCGGAACTGCTTCGCCACCGCGTTCTCGATGGGCATACCGTGATTGTCCCAGCCGGGAACATAGGGCGACTGGTAGCCCTGCATGGTTCGGAACCGGGTCACGATGTCTTTGGCGACCTTGTTCAGAGCGTGCCCGAGATGGATGTTGCCATTGGAGTAGGGCGGGCCGTCGTGCAGGATGAAGGAACCGCGCGGGGCGGGCTTCTCCAGGCTCTTGCGATAGAGGTCCATCGCCTCCCAACGCCGCTGGTATTCCGGCTCTTTGGCCGGCAGGTTGCCCCGCTGCGGGAAGGCGCCGGGGTCTTTATCGCTCAGGGTGATGTTGAGCGTTTGGCGATAGTCGTCCTTCGTTTCGGTATCTTGTCTCGTGGGAGCAGTCATCGTGAATTCCTTCAAACCCTTTGGACAGGATTAACGGGATTAACCGGGTTTTAGCCGCACAGACAAGCTCGGCTTCTCCCTTAAACTCTAATCCCGTAAATCCTGTTCATCCTGTCTAAATCGGTTGGAAAAGAGCCGTTGACGTAAAAAACGCGCCGCCGGAGAACGCCTGAGCGTCTCGGCCGAGCGCGGGAGAACGGCGACGCCGGGGCCGGTGGGACGGAAGAACCGTTAGGCCGCCTGCGCCGCCTGCGGAATCACGATGATCGTTACCCAGGAGACGCTAAAACGCCTTCGATCCAAAAGGGCGCGTATCAGGGTGACGACTCGCATGAGAGTTGGTATCCTTCTTATTTTTCCCATGTAAAGGAAGCGATAATTTTATCGAAAACCGGGTCGTATTTCTTGATAGTGGCCGGTGACGCGGAGAGAGTCAGCACATAGCCGCGCTTGTTGCGCACGCACACGACCTGCCGGTTTGCCACTTTGCGCGCTCCCATCTGCAGCGTGCCGCTCAGGCGGTAGGCCGGAACGCCGTCCAGCTTAGCAGGACGAACCGCAGATATCGTCACGATTTTGGATTGCGCCGCCTTCTGCTTGCTCAGCGCGACGTACTGATCCAACGACATATTGCCGATAGGCTCGCTGTAGATATTCAGGTTCACGGCAAACTGCTGCTCGATAGGCCCGACAAAGAGAACAAACGGCTTGGGCAGCGCCCGTGTATTCTGCTTCCAGCCGGCGGGCGGCGCAAAGGAGTAATGATCCTCGGTATTGACGTAGCGGTTTGCGCCGGGCGCGGCGAGAGCGGTCGCGGCCCAGAGCAGCAGGGCCATAAAGCCAATAGCGGCGGCCTGCCGCAGCAAGCGAAAAGGCATGAATATATCCTGAAATGGAGTGCTCCAGGTAGCGCAATGACTACCGAAAGAGCCCCTATATTATATCCGATTAAGCAGCCTCCGTCAACGACTTGTTCCATGCTGACGCCTCTGCACGTACGGAAGGCCCCTGGCTTTTCTGCGCAGAGGAGGAATCGGCGGGCCAATGTCAAACACTACTGCACAATCGCTTTGCAAGCGGAAACGGTCGCTACCCACTTTTGCCTGAAGAGTCACCCGTGATGCAAGCTCTCAGTCTTTATCGCTATATCGGGGCGGGGAGGACATGAACCCCTTCCTCTGGACGGTGCGAGTTCGCGCCGAGGCCGCACGGACCGTTACGGTTCATGCCCGCAATCACGCCTTCCCCATAGGCGATCCCCTCAGTTTTCGCCCTACCGATGAGCACCCCTCCGCGCTCGAGATGATGCTGGGCGCATTAGCCGCCGATCTCACCGCCACCTTTCGTACCCTCGCGCACAAACAGCGGCTGCCTCTCGATGCGCTTGAATTCTCCGCTTCCTGTTGCCTGCATAATCCTCTGGTGGCCCTTGACGTCGTCGGCGAAGAGGGCCATCCCGGCATTGCGCGCATTGAGGGAACCCTCTATGTCTCTGCCGACGCCGAGGCCGAGGCTCTGGAAGCTCTCTGGCAGGAGACGCTCCGGCGCTCCCCTCTCTATAACACCCTGAGCGGGGCGCTGGAACTTCAACTGCGCCTGAGTCCGACCCTGTAGCTCCTTTTGGCTGCGTGAATGAAGGAGAAGAACAAGGAGAAGAGCACGGATGTACCGATTGAACGCAGAACAATCTGGCATCGTAGAGAAGGCACGCTCCCTTGCCGAAGAGATCATCGCCAGGTATGCGCCGGAGGTGGACCAGCAGAGCCGGTTTCCGCAGGAGGCCATTCAGGCCCTTGCCGAGAACGGGTTCCTGGGCCTGACGGTGCCCGCCGCATACGGCGGCATGGAACAGGGACTGCGCACCGCGGTTGCGATCTTGGATGAGATCGCCCAGCGCTGCGCCTCCACCGGCATGGTGTACCTGATGCATCTCTGCGGGGTCGCCTGCTATGCCGCCGCTCCCCACATGGCAGAGCCGCAATTGCGCCAGGCGGCAGCGGGGAAGCATCTCTCTACCCTGGCCTGGAGCGAAAAGGGGTCGCGCAGCCACTTCTGGGCGCCCGTCAGCCAGGCGATAGCTAACGACGGCCACGTAACGCTCAACGCGGAAAAGTCCTGGGTCACCTCGGCGGGCTATGCCGACGGCTACGTCGTCTCCACCCGTTCGCCCCAGGCTAGCAGCCCGACGGATACCATCCTGTACCTGGCCTTGAAAGGGGACCCTGGCCTGACGACCAGCGGCCCCTGGGAGGCCCTGGGAATGCGGGGCAACGCCAGCGCCCCGATGCGGCTGTCCAATTGCGTCCTGCCCTCGGCCCGTGCCTTCTGCGCGCCCGGCAAGGGCTTTGAATTCATGCTCAGCGCGGTCCTGCCGGTTTTCCAGCTAGGCAACGCGGCCGTCTCGGCAGGCATCTGTGAGGCGGCGGTCAAGGCGACCACGGATCATCTTACCGGCAGGCGTTTTGAGCACCTGGGGAGCAAGCTGGCCGATCTGCCGAACTTGCGCGCTCGCCTGGCGCAGATGCGCATCGAGACCGACCGCACCCGCGCCCATCTGACCAGCGCCCTAGACGCCGTGGAAAACGCCGACCCGCAGGCGATGCTGCTGGTGCTGGAAAGCAAGGCCGCCGCCGCGGAGAGCGCCCTTGCGGTCACCGATTGGGGGATGAAGGCCTGTGGCGGCGCGGCCTTCAGCAAACACCTGAGCCTGGAGCGCAATTTCCGCGATGCCCGGGCCGCCAGCATCATGGCCCCAACTTCTGATGTGCTGTATGACTTTATTGGCCGCGCCCTGTGCGGCATGGAGCTTTTCTCATGAAGGAACCGATCTTGGTTGGCGCTGTCGTCTATGACCCGAAGGTCGTGGTTATCTGGGACATCATTAAAGATTTTTTCGAGGCCAGCGGCTGCCCGATAGACTATGTGTTCTTCAGCAATTACGAGCTTCAGGTGAAGGCTCTGCTGGAGGGCGCCATTCACATTGCCTGGAACTCACCGCTTGCCTGGCTGGAGGCCCAGCGTTGGTCCGGGGGGAAATGCCGCGCGATTGCCATGCGCGACACCGACCGGGATCGGGCCTCCCACATCGTCGTGCGCGCGGAGAGCTCCCTCCAGAGCGTCGCCGATCTGGCAGGCAAGACCCTGGCCACGGGCGCCAAGGACTCTCCGCAGGCCACCCTGATCCCGCTCGGGCTGCTGCAGCGGGCAGGGTTGGAGCCGGGCCGGGATGTACAGGTGAAGCGCTTCGATGTCCTGGTCGGCAAACATGGAGATCATGTTGGCGGGGAGAAACAGGCCCTCCAGGCGCTTCAGGCTGGAGAGGCGGACGCCTGCGCCATACTGGATTTGAACTGGCAACTCTGGACCTCGGACGGCACCCTCGATCCGGACCGCTATCGGGTGCTGGCAGCCACCGACCGCTTCGATCACTGTGTTTTTACGGTGCGGCAGGAGTTCCCTGCGGAGGCGGAACGGCCCTGGCTGGAGACTCTGTTCTCCATGCGTTACGACAACCCGGCGCATCGGGAGATGATGGACATGGAGGGCCTGAAAGCCTGGATGCCGGGGCGCACAACCGGCTTTGGAGCGCTCTCGGAAGCGGTCGAGCGCCAGAAGTTCTTTGAGGGAGTCGAGGGATGAGCGGGCTGCCTCTCTTTCCGGTAACCGTGGCCAGCCAACGAATTGCTTCTGACTCGCTAACCTGACGTCAGGATTGCAATAGACAAGCGCACGCCCGTCAAGATTATCGAAGCTTGGCGACATTGAGCCGCCAGCTAGGGGAGTTGCTGCGCAGGCACGACCCCGCAAAAATACGTGCAGAAATAGCCTGCGCCTGCCGACAATGAGGACGATGGAACTCCGACACGAAAGGAGGTGAATCGTCCATGGTCACTCCCTCGACCTCACTCCCCAGCCCCATCTCCGGCAGCGGCGCAGACAATGCCAGCAACACAGGCCCTCAGGCAGCCACGGAGAGCGCGGCAAGCGTGACGCCTTTTGCCGCCCTTATCAGCCAGGCGGCGGCGCACGATAACGGCGCACCGGGAAAGCCTGCCAAGCCTGGTCAGATGGGCTTGCCCGGCGCTGAGCTTGCAGCGCCCTCTACGCAGGCCGCGCCGAACTCGGCAGGGCAGACGGACGCGGCTGTTCCGGCAGGCTCACCGCTTGTCCCGCTGGGAAAGGATGCTGCGGAGAACAACGGCGAACCCGCACCGCAGCCGACGGCGCCGGCAATGCCGCCCCTCCCGGACGCGGCGGCGCTCGCGGCTGCTTCTTTCGCGATGGGCCTGATGGCGCCTGTCCCGGCGCCGATGGTAGCAGCGGACGCCTTTCGGAACGCGGTTGCGCCCGAGACGCCGCTGGCCGGTACATCTGGCGCGGAGGCAGTCCCCGGCGCGGCCATGCCGGCAAGTTCTCCCGGCACCCATCCTGCGCTTCAACGGCTGTCAGCGGTTCCGGCAGCCACGATCCCCGAGCTAACTCCCCCTCTCTCTGATCCTCTGATACCCTCCGGCGTTCCCATGGACTCGCACGCAGGCGGCAGCGCGTCTGCGTCGGGGGTGGGCATCGCCCCTATCCCCTTCACGGCGGCAGGTATAGCCGCCGTCCCCGCAACTCAGAGCGCATCGTCTAGCGCACCGAACGCCACATCAACCGCCGCGCAGCCTGCGATGGCCTCTCCGTCAGCGCCTGCCGTAGCGGGGATGTCCCGGAAGGCGGCGCAAGCGACGGACACTTCGGCAGAGGCAGTATCCGTGCAGCGCCCGACACCGCCCGTTGCAACCGGGGCTACAGATCCCGCCGCGTCGGGGGCCGTTCCGCCCGGCAGCATGCCAGCAACGGCGCCTGCCTTCGGTTCGACGCCCGGATCCGCTGCTCCCGCCCGCACACCGCAGGGCGGCGCGCCCATCGTGGGAGATGCCGCAGATCCTGCGCCTGTCCGCCCGCTGGCAGCCCAACGGCTCGACTCGGTGGAGCGATTGCTGGCAGTGGGCGATCTGGATGCCGCACGCTCGGAGAGCGCTCCTACGGGGACACCGCGCGCCGCCACAGAGTCTATTGCACCGGAGGCTCCGGCTGCCGCGCCTTCCACCCTGACAACGATCCCGGCTACGGCGCCTGCGGAAGCGCCAACCACTGCCAGGTCGTTCCAGGCGACGCCTGCCGTTGCGCCGCATCCCGATCAGACGGCGACTCTTCTCGCGCCGCCCTCCACTCTGCCCGGCGCGGAGACGAGCCGAACTGCCGTCGTACCGACCGCGCTCGCTCAGGCGGCAGCCCAATCGGTCGCGCCTCCAGACGCGGCGGGCGTTCCCAAGCACAGCGAGGCGACCGCGCGCATCCCGGTTGGCTTCAGCGCCGAACCGGCGCACTCTGCGCACACGGCTTCCATTGCCGCAAGCGCGGAGAACAGCGCAAATCCCGGTCGGCAGGAGGACGCGCCCGGCCATTCTGAGTCGGGGACGCGGCGCGAGCCAGATCCGACCATTCCGGCGTCTGCGACCGGCGCGGCGCAGGAAGCCCGGCATCTCTCCAGCAGGGCCGCTTCCGCCTCGGCGTCCGCAGGGCTGCCCGGCCTGACCGCCGAGCGCGCCTTCATCGTAGAGCAGGTGACGCGCCACCTGGAAACCATGCGAATGACGGGCGGGCGCGGCGAGATCGCGTTGCGATTGCAGCCGGAAACGCTTGGCTCCCTACATCTGACCATCTCTGCACACGCCGATGGCGTCGTCGCCCATATCGTCACGGAGACCGCCCAGGCGCAGCGCGCCCTGGAGGAAGCCCGCGATCATCTGCGCGCCGCCCTGGAAAGCAAGGGGCTGCGCTTGAGCGAGCTGGAAATCTCGGTAGGGCATGGGGCCGTCTCGGATGGACGCGCCGCGTTTGCCGGGCCGCAGGAGCGCGCCGGGCGCGCGTTCTCAGGCACACGTCTGCGTCCCGTTGGCGCGCCGGAGACCGAAGCCGATGTGTCCACACCGCTGTCCCGCGCGCCCGGCCTGCGGGATCGTCTCTCCCGCCTGGACTACCGGGCCTGACCCACGGCGCAGGGGCCAAGAAGGGCGCTGGCTCCCTGCGCCGTCAACCCAGACTAATCCGGCCCTGCTCCCCCTGTGAGGGAAGAGAGCCGTTTTCCTCCAGCATACGGAGGTCCGAAGAGGTACATAACGATGCCCGTAGACGCTATTGGCACGGCAAGCGACACGAGCGCTGCCGACGCCACCACGGCCGCCATTCAAAATCCGAGCAACCAGCTCGGAGAGCAGGCGTTTCTGAAGCTCCTGGTGACCCAGCTAACCAATCAGGACCCGCTCAACCCCCAGGATCAATCCCAGTTCCTGGCGCAGTTGGCTCAGTTCTCGACGGTGGAGGGGGTCAATAACCTGCAAAGCGCCCAGAACCGCCAGCAGGGCGCCAATCTGCTTGGCAAAATCGTGGATGCCCAGATCATTCAGAACAACCTGCCTCAGCTTGTCAGCGGCAAGGTGACCGCCGTGCGCTGGGATAAGGACGGCGTGCATCTGAGCGTGGAGGGCAGCCAGAAGGAACTTACGCTCGATGAGGTAGTGCAGGTGCGCGACCCCTAACCGGGCACGGTGCGCCGGACGCCGCCTGTTTAGAAGGTGAACCAGACAATGGCCGATCCGACACGCATTGACGGGGCAAAGCCCCTTCCCATAACCACAGAAACGCCCGCCGTGCGCCGGGCGAATGCCAACCCGCCCGCCGGGAAAGCCAACCCAGCTTCCGGGACATCCTTTGCCGAGTTGCTGCGCGCTCAGCAGGGCCTCGCGCCAACGGCGCCGGCTGGACGGGACGCGGCGAGCGCGCTGCGCTTCTCGGCGCACGCCCAGACCCGGCTTCAGTCGCGCCATATCGCCCTGGAGGCGGCCCATCTCGACCGGCTGCAAGGGGCGGTGCAGCGCGCCGCCAACAAAGGCGCCCGCGATGCGCTCGTCCTGATGGACGACCTGGCGATGGTGGTCAGCGTGACCAATCGCACGGTCGTGACGGTGGTGGATAAAGAGCATCTCAAGCAGAGCGTCTTTACCAACATTGACAGCGCGGTCATCGCATAATAGCCCTTGCCGGGTACAGAACGTGCCCGTCTGGGCGACCTACGGCGAAGCGTCCTGGCGGATGCGCCGCGGCACGAGGTCTAACCGGTTCGTTTATAAACTGCTTTGCGCAGGCTGGACCGCCGTTCCCACTGGCTACGCGGGAGCCTGCTCTGGCTTGCCTCTGACCGACCGATGAGGCAGGCATTCTCAAGTATGCGGCTTGACGCCGCAGGCCACAACGGAGGTTATGTTTTTCCATGCTACAGGCTATGTTTTCCGGAGTCAGCGGACTCCAGGTCCATCAGGTGCGGCTCGACGTCATCGGCAACAACATCGCCAACGTCAACACCATCGGCTTTAAGGCCGGACGCGCTACCTTCCAGGATCAGCTCTCGCAGACCCTGCGCGCCTCCGCCCGGCCCAGCACCCAGGTTGGCGGCCAGAACCCCTCCCAGATCGGGCTGGGTGCCGCGCTCGGCGCCGTGGATACCCTGCAGACGCAGGGCAACCTGCAAACCACCGGCAAGCCCACCGATCTGGCCATCCAGGGCAACGGCTTCTTCCTGGTCTCCAGCGGCAACAACGTCTACTACACACGTGACGGCTCCTTTGACCTGGACAGCGACGGCCTGATGGTCAATCCCTCCAACGGCCTCAAGCTGCTCGGCTACATCGCCGACGCGGACGGCAACATTGATACCAGCCAGCAGATCACCCAGGACAGCGTAATCAAGATCCCCGTCGGCACGCAAACTTCCGTCAAGCAGACGTCCGCCTCGACCTTCCAGGGCAATCTCAACGCCAGCGCCGCCCTCCAGTCCACCGTCGTCAACGTCAGCGGCGAGCTGGATGTAGCGTCCACGCCCGGTGCGATGAATACCACCATCTACGATGCGCTGGGCAACGCGCATACGCTCCAGCTCACCTTTGCCAACCCGGTGCACAATCCGGCGGCAGGCGTGGGCGTTCCCGCTGGCGCCACCCAGCGCTGGGATGTCAATATGACCCTGGATGGCACCATTATGCCGCCGCAGAAGCTCTACGCCATCCCCAACGGCGCCGGTGCCCAGAAATTCGTCTTCACCGACTCGGCTAACCCCGGCAACTCGCTCGGCTCCACGCTTACCCTCAACGTCAACGGCGCCGGCGGCGCGTCCAATTTCCCGCTGACGGTGGACTTCGGCAAGCTGGAGGCCAAATCGAATGTCACCAGCAGCGCCAACGGCCAGAACATCGGCCAGCCGATCCAATCCACGCTGGTCACGCTCACGGGCAATCTCAATCTGGATGGGGTTGCCGCCGGAGGCGTGGTCAATACCGCCACGGTCTACCGCGCGGACGGCACGGAGTTTACCGTCCGAACGACCCTCTCCAACCCGGTCTATAACCCGCCCGCCGGCACCAACGTGCCCACCGGCGCGCTCCAGCAGTGGGACATGAAGGTGGAGGTAGACACCGTGCCGCCCTCCGGCTTCCAGACCGTCTATGACAGCAGCGCGGCCGCCAACAACGAGTCGAAGGTCTACTATGTGCCCGGCTCCGGCTTCGTCACCGCCGACGGCGGCAACCCGGCCACGCCGCTGAGCAGCACCATTCAGTTGGTGGCGGGTGCCCTGCCGCCCGGCAGCTACAACCAGGGCCTTCAGACCGTCACCGGGTTCCCGCTGACCATAGATCTGGGCGGGCTGAGCACCACCAAAGTCACCGGCGTCGGCGACGGCCAGACCGGCCCCTCGCCCGTCTGGAACACCTCGCTGCGCGTCTTTGACAGCCTGGGCGTCAGCCATCTGCTCAACTTCAAGTTCCAGCGCGCTCTGGTCGGCGCGGGTGCGCCCGTCGGCGCTGCGGCCCGCTGGGAGTGGTCGGCAACGGAGAACGGCAACACCATCGCCACCAGCACCGCCACCGGCAATAGCGCGCTGTTCTTCGATGCCAAAGGCAACCTCCTGAACACCAAATCCCAGAGCGTGACCGTCACGCCCGCCAGCGGCGCCACGCCCTTTGACATCACCATCAACTTCGGCTCGCTGACCCAACTGGCCGGCGACTCCAGCGTCGCGGCCACCACCCAGGACGGCTTTCCGGTGGGCACGCTCCAGACCTTCTCTATCTCGGCTGAGGGCCTGATTACGGGCGTCTTCTCCAACGGGCAGACGCGCACGCTGGGCCAGATCGCGATGGCCAACTTCTCCAACCCGGCGGGCCTGGAGAAGCTGGGCCAGAACCTGTTCAAAGACTCCAGCAACTCCGGCCTGGCCCAGGTCGGCCAGCCCAACGTCAGCGGGCGCGGCAAGATCAGCACCGGCTTCGTCGAGATGTCCAACGTAGATCTCTCGAACGAGTTCACGAATCTGATCATCACGCAGCGCGGCTTCCAGGCCAACACGCGCATCATCACCATCGTAGATGACCTGCTACAGGACGTAATTAACCTGAAGCGCTAAGCTTAATAGATGGAGGGTCGGGGTAGGAAGATTACTCAACCTGCTCCGGCCCCTGCTTTCGGCCTCTTGCCCTCATGATTAAAATTACCCGCTTTAACCACACCGAGCTTATCGTCAATGCCGACCTGATTGAGTTTGTGGAAAATACGCCCGACACGGTGATCACGATGGTCACCGGGCGCAAGGTGCTGGCGCTGGAGTCGGCGGAAGAGATCGTGCGCCGCGTCATCGCCTACCGGCGTCAGGCCGGGCCGTTTGTGCCGCGTCTGGAAGGGGCGGCGGAGGCGCCTGCGGATAGGCCCGAGGCGGCAGGATGAGCCGCGGTCGCGGCAACCTTCCTCTAGAGGAGAGAGACGTTATGGATTTGGCGACTCTAATCGGGATGGCGCTGGCCTGGGGCGCGCTGATCGGCTCGCTGCTGATGGAAGGCGGAGAGATCAAGGCGCTCATCAACCTGCCCGCCGCGCTGCTGGTCTTCGGCGGCACCTTCGGGGCGGCGACCGTCAGCTTCAAGATGAGCCAGATCGCCAGCCTGCCCGGCGTGCTGACTCAGGCCTTTACAGCTAAGACCTATGACATCGCCGCGATCATCCAGACGATGGTGCGCTTTGCCGAGCGGGCGCGGCGCGAGGGGCTGCTGGTGCTGGAAGAGGACGCGCGCAAGCTCAACGATGAGTTCCTGCAGCGGGGCATGCGCCTGGCCATTGACGGCACGGAGCCTGAGCTGGTGCGCGAGATCTTGACCACCGAGATCCATTTCCTGCAAGCCCAGCACAGGGTCGGCGAAAATATCTTTACGACGCTGGGCGGGTTTGCACCGACGCTGGGCATCATCGGCACCGTGATGGGGCTGATTCATATGCTCGCCAATTTAAGCGATCCGGCCAAAATGGGGCCCTTGATCGCGGGCGCCTTTATCGCCACGCTCTACGGCGTCTCCAGCGCCAACCTGATCTTTCTGCCTATCGGCAATAAGCTCAAGGCCCGCAGCGCCGAGGAGATCGTCGTTCGCGAGATCATGGTGGAGGGCATTCTGGCCATCCAGGCCGGGGACAACCCGCGTATCGTCGAGGAAAAACTCAAGGCATTTCTGACGCCCGACCTGCGTGCGCGCCTGCCCAACCTCTACGACGCGGCCCGGCGCGGTGAGCTATAGAAACCGGCCATCCCTCCTATAGGCAGGCCGGCTGCGGGTAACGCACTCTTTAAGAAAAGCTGCCATGTTAAGAACCAACCAACACGCAGAGCGCCCGGAGAACCTGGAGCGCTGGCTGCTGACCTACGCGGACATGATCACGCTGCTGACCGCGTTCTTCCTGATGCTCTACTCCATGTCGGTGATGAGCCGGGGCAAGTTCACCCAGCTTGCCACCTCGGTCCGCAGCGGGTTTGGCGGCGCCGTATATGGGGGCGCGAGCATGCTCAATGGGGGCGGCGCCCACACCCTGCGCTCCGGCATTCTCCCGGATAGCCAGCAGCAGTCCTACCAGGAAGCTATGGGGAATTTGCGCCGGTATGTGGAACAACATCACCTGAACGGCAAAGTCAGCACGCGCGAGGATAGGCGTGGGGTCATTATCTCGCTGGTTTCGGATGGTATGCTGTTTGCGCGCGGCCAGGCGGAGCTAGGTCCCGGCAGCGTGGAGGTGTTGAGCCGCGTGGCGCGCATCCTGAGGAGCGTGCCCAACGACGTTGCGATCGAGGGGCATACCTGTGACCTGCCCATTCGCACGGCGCAGTTCCCCTCCAACTGGGAGCTTTCGACGGCACGGGCCGGCACGGTGCTGCGCTACCTCACCGAGAAGGAGCGTCTGCCGTCCGGGCGGTTTATGGCGGCAGGCTACGCCGAGACGCGCCCGCTGGCGCCCAACAGTTCCGAAGCCAATCGCGCCCGAAACCGCCGCGTGGATATTGTCATCCTCAGAACGGATGCTCAGCGCGAAGCCGACCTACAGCGGCGTGCCGAGTTGCGGCGCATTGCCGTAGACGAAGCGCCGGAACTGGAAATCGGTGGGCCGGCAGACTCGCCGAGTCCGGCAAAAGGATCGACCCCTCCCCGTTCCGCGAGGGAGTAAGGATACGGGAAAAAGAGCATGGCAGGCAAGGCAGCTACAGCACAGGGCGCAAAGCCCAAGCAAAACCTGATGCCGATCATCATGGGCGTCGTCGCGCTGATCGCGGTACTGGCGATGGCAAAGACCATGATGGCGGCCAAATCGGAGGCCAAAGAGAAGAAGGCCAGCGAAGAGGTCGGCATTTCTATGCCGTTGGAGGAGTTTCTGGTCAACTTAAACGGCGGCGACCACTATCTGCGCGCGACCGTGGCGCTGGGCATGAAAAAGGGCATTACCGAAGAGCAGGCCAAAGAACATATCGCGCCGATACGGGATGCTATTCTTACCGTGCTTAGCGGCAAGACTCTTAGAGAGCTTTCCAACCCCAAAGGCCGTGAGGATCTGAAAGAGGAACTAAAAGAAAAAATCAACAAGGAGACCGGGGAGGATTCGGTGGTCAAGGTCTATTTCACGGCCTTCGCCACTCAGTGACCGCGCCCATTCGCCTTTCAATGCCCACGAAATAAGCTGAGACAGCATAACAACCTCCCATCGGGCCATCGGCGGGAGGTTGTTATGCTGGATTGGCGCTAGAGCCTCTCCCCAGAGGCAGGTTCTCCCATCATGGCAGAGCATCTAAGGGGAGAGCCTCTTAATTATGCTCACTACTTTATTCTGCCCGGTTATTCGTGCAGAAATCCCGAGTTCTCGGTTTGCGCCGAGGAGCGTGGAACGGCGGTCAATCGCTTGATTTGCAGCTCCGCCTCCCCGAAGTTGATCAGCAGCCCGCGCGGCAGACCAGACGCCTTCAGGCAGGCGTGCCCCCAGGCCGCATCCTGCTTATCCAGACCGCTTTTGGCTGCAACCTCCAGGATCATCTTATTATCCACCACGAAATCTACCTGCACACGGTCAATCTCTTCGCCCTGATAGAGGACCGGAAACGACTCCTGGCGCTTGAACGGCAGGCCCGCCCTCTCCAACTCGCGCGTTATGGCCCCTTGATACGTACTTTTAAGATAGCCCGGACCCAACTCACGGTGCACCGTATAGCAGCACGCCAGCACCCGGCGTGTTAGCGCATCATCATTCACAGCCGGTTCCCCCTGCATTCGGATAGAAGCGTCCCGCTGCTGGCTTCCAACAGACGACGCCTTAAATTATTGCCTTTGCATAATTCGTTCCATCAAAGGGCGATTCCTTCCTGGCAGCCGGGCTTGCGCGCAGATCCTGACAAGGAAGGCGCAGCGCGCTGGATACTGTCGGATGACTCCTCTCTGGCAGCCGGGCTTGCGCACGGGGCTTGGTACGGCGCGAAACGGCAGGACGGAGGAATTGGCCCGGGAAGGGCCGAACCCTAGCCTACTATGCCTGGTGAACGCTCCACTGTGCCTGACGAGGCCAACGCCGGCAAATCGGAGAAGGAGGCCAACACGCAGGCTTCCGCCTCCGGGCCGTGTGCGCGCCTGGGCCGCGCCCTGAAAGCGGGGCTTCGCGAAGCCTGGGATCGGCTCGGCCTGGTCATCGCCATCAGCCTGACCTGGGCGCTGCTATGGTTTCCCCCGTTGATCCCAGGGAGGCTGCCGGCGCCTCTCCCGCCCGTGGTGCGCCTGGCACTGATGGCACTGATAGCCGTGCTGACGCTCTCGGCACCGATGGCGGGCGCGTTTCATGTGGCGCACCTGGCCGCCTCCCATGAAGAGGTCGCTTATGGGGATTTCTGGCGCGGGGCCTGGCGGATGTATGGCCCGGCGACTCGCCTGGGGCTGATCCATCTGCTCGTCTGGAGCGTGGGTCTGACGAATCTGTGGTTCTACCTGAACATCGGGCATCTGATTGGCAGCGTAGCGGCCCTCTTCTGCCTGTATGTGCTGCTCTTCTGGGCGATGATGAGCGTCTATCATTTCCCGCTGCTGGCGGCGCAGGAGGCGGGCGTCTTTGATGAGCCGGGGCGGCAGGCGCGGCGGGGCGCCTGGGCGGCGATACGACGCGCCTTCTTTCTGACGATGGGCGCGCCCCTCTATACCGCCGGGGTGCTGGCCGTCGTGATTGCGGTCACGGCGCTGCTGTTTGCCACGGTGGCGCTCGCGCTGATTCTGTGGCTGGGCGTCTTCTCCCTGGTGACGACGTACCCGACGCGCGCCCTGCTCGTCCAGTTCGGCGTGCTCCCGCCCCCGCCACCGGAGGAGCCCGTGCCGGATGAACATTTCCGTATCAAAGATTAAGAGACAGGATTTTTTAGACAGGATTAACAGGTAGTGTCCCTCTACAGAGTTGATAAGGTCATCGGCGACGAAGTATCAACTCTCTATGGGTACACTACCGATTAACAGGATGTACAGGATTAGAGCTAGAGGGAGACACAAGGCTTGTCCGTGTAGTTAAAATCCGGGTTGTGTCAAGCTCATTCTGTAAAATTGCAGGTGGCTCCCTTCGGATGCCGTTGGTTTAGTCCTCGAAAGTCAGGTAGGCTTTGCCTGTCTCCCATTCCTCGCTGATCTCCATCAGCACGGCCTC
>Ga0209810_1001676_pt1 | contig 31558 bp, 25 predicted proteins | sample Coa_R1_7_FD_187159 | JGI IMG/M metagenome (GOLD analysis project Ga0209810, IMG submission 187159) | Surface soil microbial communities from Centralia Pennsylvania, which are recovering from an underground coalmine fire - Coalmine... | ecosystem: Environmental > Terrestrial > Soil > Unclassified... | reverse complement strand
ATCTTCTACGATCCGAGCAACCCGGCATCGTCCGGCTCGGCGCAGGCGTTCCTGGCAAATTTCCCGCGCAACAGCGGAGCGCGGGTCGTTGCTCAGGAGACCATCATCTCCACCGGCCTGCTGGATGACAATGGAAACGCGCAGGGGTCACGCGATGATCTGCTGGCCGGGCTGCATGACGCGCTACAGGCGAAACCGCGTCCCGACCTCATCTTCGCCCCGCTGCTCACCAACGACGTGATTACGCTGGCGCAGGCGATCGCGCAACTGCCCGCCAACCAGCAGCCGGTGCTGATGATCGCCGGTGAATTTGTGCAGCCCTCCGCCTTGCAGGCGCTGGTTCCCTGGGCGCGCCAGCAGCAATTGACGCTGCCGCACATCTTCGTCTCCGCCGCCTCGGCGGCGCGTTCGCCGACCAGCGGCAGCACGTGGCAAAAGCAGTTCTACGCCAGCTTCTGCACCTCCTTCGCCACGCCCGGTAGCTATTGCAGTGGAGCAGCCGCCCTCGATCAGGGCGCGCTCCTCTTCGCCGACGGCATTGAGGTCGTCCTCAACGCCATCGGGCCGATCAGCGATATCAACAAAATGCCGACTTCGGCCCAACTGGTGCAGCGGATCAGTAAAGAGAAGCTGGCGGGTGTCAGCGGCACGCTCGCCCTGCATGCCTACAACAACGTCATTGTGACCAGCAACGCCGCGCGCCCCGTCATCCTCTCCATGCAGCAGGATGGGAGCATTCAGATCGTGGATTGAAGCAACCCGCTGTCATGCTTCGCTCTCGCTCAGCATGACAGCGGGTTGCCGGTTTCGTTTGTCAAAGCTCATCGTAGATGCTCACCGGGCATTCAGAGCAGTTGCTCAAGGGAGAGATACTGCCCGGCCCAGTCACGAAACGTCCAGCTTTCGGGCCACCAGCGTTGATCGACGCTCTGGAAGTATGCCCAGAGGATGGAGCGGTCGAGGAGCATGTAGACAGGAAAACGCCGGGCAAAGCCGGGACGAAGCGAGGCATGATCCAGATAGCCGCGCAAAAACTCGCGGGCCAGTTGCAAGTCCTCGTTGAGATATTCGGCAAGAGGACGTGAGAGATCTGCTTCGCCATCGCCAAAATAGCCTTCCATCAGATCAAATATGCCGCTGACCCGCCAGCCCCCATCGTTTTGAACAACAAGGTTGCCTTCTTTGTAGTCCTCCATCACGAAGCATGGTTCAAATGGCTCAGCGAGGGCATCCTGCGCGGCAGCGATGATTTCTTCTACCCAGGCGATATTATCTAGAGTCGCGGCAGCCTCATGGTGTTCCTGCGCACGAGCAAGGTTATGCCTGAGACAAGACTTCACTCGTTCGCTGTACGAGATGGTCGTTGGTGGTATGGTCGCAAGCCGGGGATCGGCCTCGACAGGAAAAGGCCAGGCCATTTCGTGAGCCAGATCAAAGGGTTGGACATCTCCAGAATTTGCATCGTAGCGACCGGAGAAAGGCCATGTCGCCTGCTGCATGTGAGCCAGATTTTCTCCCAGCGCACGAGCAATACCCTTTCTTGCTGCCGGTTCCAGTTGCGCTTTGACCTGCGGGTCGGCCAGTTGCAACCCCGGCATACGCGGCATGAGCGCGTAGCTCCAGCCAAAGATTTCCGTAGAAACATCGATCAGATACGGCCAGGGAACAGGGACCTGCGTGCGCTCGTGGAGCAGGCGCGTATAAAATTGCTCGGTGGGGAACTGCCACCAGAAATGGGGATCGCCGCGTAGCACATATTCGCCTTCCGTACTGCTCACAAAGACATTTTGCCCGAACAGGCCAAAAGGAATCGGCTCCGCGCGAACGAAGCGCCCCAGATTGAAACGGTCAAGTGCGGCCTGAAACTGCTCATCAGAGATCAGGCCCAGCCTTTGCGAATATACTTTTGTTGCCATCAAAAACTCCTGTCCGGTCAACAAGCGCCAGTTATCAAAAACCATCTTGCCGTGTCATGCTGAGTATGGCAAGAGCAGATGCTTCGCTTCACTCAGCATGACACGGGCGAGGCTATTTTCAATAGCCAGCCGCCAGGTGATTCCAGCTTCGTACTTGCAGCGGCTCAACGCGGCCATCAGGGTATACAAGGTGCATACCATCTTGCGCTTCGGTGATGGTGCCGATGGGGGTGACGGGTGTGCCAGTAGCGGATTGTACGGCCTGCGTGACTGCCTCAACATGAGCGGGGGCGACGGTGAAGAGCAGTTCGTAGTCTTCGCCGCCGTGCAGCGCCCATTGCAAAGGGTCGAGTCCGGCGGTGGCGGCGATGGCGCGGGCGGCAGGGGAGATGGGAAGTTGGGCCACGTTCACGCGAGCGCCAACGTGGCTGCGCTGGCAGAGGTGGGAGAGGTCGCCACTCAGGCCGTCGCTGATATCGAGCATGGCGGTGATGATCGATGGGCCAAACCCGGAGAGAACGCGGCCAGCGCGCACGCGCGGCTCTGGCATGCACTGGCGCAGACGCGCTGCCTCAAGGGCATGGGGAGGATAGGGCAGGTCGGGATGCAACTGAGCGTAGAGGCCGACGGCGGGGGCGCCGAGGGAGCCGGTGACGCAAAGCTTATCGCCCGCACGCGCGCCTCCTCGTGTGATGGCATGGCCGCGCTCAACGGTGCCAAGCAGGGTAATATCGAGGATGAGTTGCTCGCCCTTGCTCCCCATACTCGCGCCCGTACCGGCGATATTGCCGCCCACAATGGCTGTTGAGAACGCTTCGGCTTCCAGACGCATGCCGTCATAGACCTGCTCCAACACGTTGAGAGACAGATGGGGCGGGATGATGAGCGAGACCAGGGCATAGCACGGCTGCCCACCCATCGCGGCAATATCGCTCAGGTTGACGGCCAGCGCCTTGCGTCCAACCTGCTGTGCGCCGCAGCCCTGAAACGTGAAATGCACTCCCTCTACCTGGCTATCAACGGTCGCCAGCAAGAGCCGGTCGCCGCCGATATCGAGAATAGCGGTATCATCACCCACGCCCAGCACGACGCCGGCCTGCGATGACAGACCCTTTGTCAGCCGGGCGATCAGCGCAAATTCACCTGTTGGTTCACCCTCGCGTGAAACAGAAATGCCGCTCACCTCCCCTTGACCATATACACGATTCTCGCCAGTGTGTCATGCTTCGCTCCCCCTCAGCAACTTCTGCGCGCTACAACCTTTCCACGTTCAGATGCTTCGCTCCCGCTCAACATGAGACGCTCTGTGAGTGCATATCGATTATACCAGCGCGCCGGTTGATGAGAGCTTGCGTTCAGCCTCAATGTAGGTGGGGCCGACCTCGACGAAGCCCAGGCGACGGTAGAGGTTGACGGCAGGGATGCCGAGTGTCACATAGAGGATGGCAGAGGCGTAGCCCTGCTCGTGCAGGCGCCGCATAGCTTTGACGACCAGCAACTGGCCGAGGCCGACATGGCGAAAGGTGGGGGCAACTGCCGTGTGACGAATACGCGGGATGCCGCGCTCGATGTGAGTCAGCAGGGCGCCAGCCAGGTTGAAGCGGTCGAGGGCATGTTCCACGACATAGCAACTTTCGGGCAGAAAGGGGCCAAAAGAGCCATCGTAAATGGCGCGCACCTCCGCTCGCCAACCGGCGAGGTCAGGATGGCGGTCATCCGGGCCGCCCGTGTATGCGCGTTGCAGCAATGTTCCCACGTGGTCAAGGTCGTCCTCCGTCATCTGGCGCACGCGCAAGGAGGCAGGGATGGGCGGCGGGGGGATGGAGACATTGGTCGAAGCCATCATTCCCGTGCGGCTGCGCACCTGCTCGAAGCCGGCAGAGGCAAACGAGGCGATATAAGCGGCGGGATAGGTAGCTTCAATATGGCGCATATTGAGTGCGGCGGCACGGGCCAGCGCCTCCGTAACGACCTGGGCCGCGACGCTGCCGCCGGCCTCCGGCAAGAGGACCAGGCCATCGAGCTGTGCGGTATCACCCTGCGTGAAGAAACGCAGCCGCCCGACGGGGGCATCTTCGCGCCAGAGCAGGTAGCGTTGCGCCTGTTGTTCGGGCAACTCTTCTTTATACCGCTCAAGCTGGGCATCTTCGCTTTCAAAAGGTATCTGATCGGCGCTGCGGCGAGTTACAGCTACCCAGATCGCCGCATCCTCCGGCCCGGCCAGCCGCCATTCAACAGTATTCCGGTTGGTTTCAGGGTCAAGCATCGAAAATCCTCCTGGCTCATGCTGCTCGCAAAAAGTACAAGGGCTGGTACAAAAAGGCTTAAAGCTAGGATTCAGGCTCCAATACCAGTATACTTAAGAACCGGAACAATCACAAGGCAGGGTGCAAGAAAAGATAGCGAGTTGAAACAATGGAATTGCTGGTAATCACGCTGGCGCAGATATTGCCCGGCAAAGAGGCTGATGGGCTGGCGCGCATAAAATTGATCTCAAATACTGTACGGGCGGCGCCGGGGCTGGTGACCTCCCTTTTCTACCGCAGCCGGGGGGACGATGGCTACTATTTGATGCTGACGACGTGGGAAAATGAAGCCTTCTGGTGGCAGGCGCAGGAGCGATACGGGCCGCGCCAGTTGTTGCTGGCCTCGCCAACCGAGCTGGTGACGGCCCCACCGGAGCAGTGGTTTATGCACTATACCTGGGGCTATAGCCGTCCGGGGGCAAAGCCGCTGCTGGCGGCGGCGCACCTGGCAACCATTCGGCCAGAACAAGCCGAACTGGCGCAGCGCGGCTGGATAGAGAGCCTGCGGCGTCAGGCGGTGCAGCCCATGCTGGCCTTTGCCTTTCTCGCGCGCGGGACAAAGGAGCCTGCCGTCCGGCCCAATCCAGACCCGGCACACCCTCCACTCTACCCGGGCGCGGCCTCTCCTGCCCTGGCCGGTTCACCTGCTGAAAGTCCCTACCAGCATGGGCCAATCTTCCTGAACCTGCTGAGCTGGGCCAGCGAGGCCGATAGAGAAGATTTTTACGCCCACCCGAACTATAAAACCATTCGCCGCTTCCTCGGTGGCATCGGCACCATGCAGACGCTGGCACTCGAACCACTCGACGATGAGGAAGCTTAGTCAGTCGTCTGAGCTTTCGGCGACGGGTTTTTCGTAGTATTTTCTGAGTTGCACGGAGAGAAAAGCGTGGTTGGCCCACATGGGGGGAGTGAAGGTATGATATTCGCCATCGCAGAGCGGGGCAGGCGCGCCGCATTTGAGATGGGGAGCCAGCCGGAAACGAATGGTATTGCCGCTGACCTCGATCCAGAGATGTCGCCTCGTGGTGAATGTCCCCCACTTGAACAACACCATTGAATCGTATTCCTCAAAGGTTCCCCGGCCCTTGAGCAGATTTTTATTGATGGCTATGAGCATTTCCGCCAGACCGCTTTCGCGCAACACGCGCTTCGCGTTTTCACGCACTGCCCGCCGCCTGGCCTCTCTTTCCTCGTCGCTCACAGCGTCTGTATCATGCTCTTGCACAATTGCGTTCAAGGATTCGTCCTGATTCGTTGTCATTCCAGCCTTTCTTGCGCAAAATGAAGGGCGCACTGGTGAAAATTACTGATCCTGCCGGTGACATTGTACCATTGCGCCCCGGTACTGTTCAACCATAAATCTGCGATTCGTATTCTGCAATCATCTCGTCATCGCCGGAGTAGAGATGATCGGTGTTGGGCGATGCGTAGGTGTAGGAAAACAGGGATGCTGAGCTACGAGAAGCTGTGTTCGAGATAGAAGGTGGCACTGGCGTATGTCGTGCGCGTGTCGGCACGCCGCAATCCATATGGGGAGAAAGATAAAAAATGTTATCGGTCGATTGTTTGGCGTTGCGTTTGGCCTCGGCGGCGAGATAGCTGATTTCCTGAATGCTGTGAGGACGCCGCAACTGGTTGTTCACGACGCCTATCGAGAGGGAGACCAGCGGGAACTGGAAGGGCCTGCCCTTGCGATCTAAGCCGCTGATGGAGCCGCGTTCCAGGTCTTCCGGCAGGTAGAGCGCCGCACTTTCCTCTTTGTAACAATCCATAATGCGTGTGCAGAGGGTCTTTGCGCGCGAAGGTGAAGTGACAATGACGAAATCATCGCCGCCAATATGGCCGACAAAATCTTCAGTTCCCCCCAGTTGATGCACAAGGCGCTGGCAAATCTGGCCGACGAGCAGGATCATATCGTTGCCGGCCAGGAAGCCATAGACATCATTGAAGGCTTTGAAATTGTCGAGATCGAGATAGAGGATGCTCCAGGGTTCCCGACTGTTGAGCTTGTAGTTGATGGCCCGCACGACCTGCAAGCCGCCGGGCAAGCCGGTAAGGGGAGAAAGAAAGCTTTGTTGCACGCGGCGCAACTGGCGGCGCATACGTGAAAGCAATTCATCGGTATCAAAAGGCTTGGTGATAAAGTCGTCCGCGTCCCATTCGAAAGCCCGCACCTTATTGTCGGTATCACCGAGGGCGCTCAAAACGATGATGGGAATATGCATCGTTTTGGGGTGATTGCGCAGCCTGCGAATAACTTCATAGCCATCGATACCGGGAAGCATAATATCAAGGAGAATAAGGTGAGGAGGCTCTCGTAGCGCAATCTGTACAGCATCTTCGCCGTTTCGGGTACTTATCACCTGATAGCCTTCGATCTCCAGTGTCTCTTTGAGCATTCTGGCGATCTGTAATTCGTCCTCTACGACTAAAATGTTGGCCATATGCATTCCTACCTCTATAATCTTCACCAGGAAACTTCACAACACACTACCAGTTTCGCTCCAACCACTTCCACACCCGATTCACCGGCCCGCTCAGTCTGGTCTGTCGACCAGACTGACAGGGAAACGGCAGCAACAAACAACACTCCATCAGGCAACGCCTCGTTGCCGCCTGGCAGGTGAATCGCACAATCTTTGTGCCGTCTGCTGTCATATGGGTCTGTCGAGAACACCCCCCGAGACCTCGTCAGACGAAGAATACTGCTAGGAGGGGCTGATACATGCTCCAGCGCAGGCAGGAAGGGATGCCAAAAATACACAGGGCCCGCCGGAATGTTGCCGCCCCCGGTCCCTCTCACCTGTCTTGTCGAAGGATATTTTCTCGAACAGAAATCCCCCGCAATCAGGCAGAGCTAGCAAAAAGAGAGTAGCGCCATATTCTATTGTGACCACAGCCAAAATATATAGCCATCTTGCTATTCAGTATAACATCCTCCTGCTCATTTTCATAGGGTTTTATAGCACAGATTCCGATATCGCCTGAAAAATGTACGTTTTCTTATTGCTTCTAATGTTCTGACATGTTGTAACATGCTAGAACAAGTTGTGTTTTTCGGGAAAAGCGAAGATTGTTCGCTCAAGCATATCAATAGCCATAACAGGAGCATGGCTGAACTGCAATGCGGAAGGTGAGACTTTTTCGGAACAACCTGTTGACGGATGACGGGAACTGAGATAAGATGAAACGAGCATATTCAGGGTACAGGTATACAGGGAAAGAGAGATGATGGCTTCAGCAGGGACGGAACGAGCCGTTACATTTACGAACCGGGGGCAACCCGCATTCCAGTTAGAAGGGATTATGCACGAACCGGCACAAAGAGAGGGGATAATTCCCCTCGTCGTCTTCTGTCATCCGCAGCCGGCCAGCAGCGATATGCACGATAGTCTGACGGTGGCGCTGGCGCGCGCGGTGGCGGAGGCGGGCATGATGGGCCTGCGTTTCAATTTTCGCGGTGTGGGCAAGAGCCAGGGGCAGCAAACGGATGGGCGACTGGAAGCCCTTGACCTGGCCGGGGCCATCGCCTTCGGACTGAAGCAGCCAGGGGTGAACACAGAGAAAATCTGCGTGGTAGGACACGCCTTCGGGGCCTACATCGCGCTGCAGTACGCTCCCTTCGACCCGTATATCCGCACGCTCGTCGCCATCAGCCTGCCCCTGTACCGCGCGGCCGGCGGCTTTCCTCGCCCCTTTGAACGCCCGAAATTGTTCGTTACAGGCGAATTTGACGAGGTCTGCCCGCGCTACAAACTTGAGCCGTTCGTTGAGCAGCAAAAAGGCCCCAAGGGGCTGAATGTGATCACCGGCGCTCGCCACCTGATGCGCGGCTACGAAGAGGCCGCCGTAAGCGCCGTGATGAAATATCTCAAAAGATGGGCCGAGATGCCCGGAGTATAGGAATGAATCCAGAAAACCCCCTGATTGTTCAGAGCGATCGCACGATTCTGCTGGAAGTCGACCACCCGTTACATGCTGAAGCCAGGGACGCGCTTGCCCAGTTCGCCGAACTGGAAAAATCGCCGGAGCATATTCACACCTACCGCCTCTCCCCGCTTTCGCTCTGGAACGCGGCTGCCGGTGGGATGAGCGCGCAGATGGTGCTGGAGTTGCTCGAAAAGTACAGTAAATACGATATTCCCTCGAATATCTCCGTGGATATTCGCGAATATATGAGCCGTTATGGGCGCGTCAAGCTGATTCGCGAGGGAGACGCGCTGCTGCTGACTTCAACCGACACGACCTTAATCACCGAAATTCTGCGTCACAAGCGCACGCAGCCCTTCCTGCTGCGCCAGTTGAACAGGAACACCATCCAGGTCGATGCTTCGCGGCGCGGGCATATCAAGCAGGCGCTGATTCACATTGGCTTTCCCGCCGAAGACCTGGCCGGCTACACCGATGGCTCGCCGCTGCCGCTGAGGCTGCGCGCGATCACGAGCCAGAACGTGCCTTTCCAGCCGCGTGCCTATCAATACGCGGCTTCAGCCGCCTTCTATGCGGGGGGCGCGCCGAGCGGGGGCAGCGGGGTTGTGGTGTTGCCCTGCGGCGCGGGCAAGACCATCGTCGGCCTGGCAACAATGGCCGATATTCAGCGCGCCACGCTTATTCTCACCCCCAATACGATTGCGGTGCGCCAGTGGATTCAGGAAATTCTCGACAAGACTGACATTCCACCTGAGATGGTCGGCGAATACACGGGCGACCGCAAAGAGATCTGTCCGATTACGGTCAGCACGTACCAGATTCTGACCTATCGCGCCCCCTCAAAGAAGGGAGAGACGCAAGTTTCCGAAGAGGATTTTCCCCATTTCGCCCTCTTCACCAGCTATGACTGGGGCCTGATTATCTATGACGAGGTTCACCTGCTGCCTGCCCCCGTCTTCCGCATCACGGCGGAGATTCAGGCTCGGCGCCGCCTGGGCCTGACAGCCACGCTGGTGCGCGAGGATGGACGAGAGGCAGATGTCTTCAGCTTGATCGGGCCAAAGAAATATGATGTTCCCTGGCGCGAACTGGAACGCCAGGGCTGGATCGCCACCGCCGAATGCCACGAGATTCGCGTGGGCATGACCGAAGATGAACAACTGAACTACGCGCTGGCCGAGCAGAAAGAGAAGTACCGGTTGGCCGCCGAATGCAGCGCCAAGCCCGGCGTGGTGCGCCACCTCGTCGAACGTCACCGTGACGACCAGATATTGATTATTGGTCAGTACATCGACCAGCTCCAGCTTCTGGCCGGAGAACTGAATGCGCCTCTGCTGACCGGCAAAACATCCAACGCGCAGCGTGAGAAGTTATATGAGCAATTTCGTCGGGGTGAGATCAAGCGGCTGGTGGTGAGTAAGGTGGCCAATTTCGCCATTGATCTGCCGGACGCCAATGTCGCCATTCAGGTATCGGGTACCTTCGGTTCGAGGCAGGAAGAGGCCCAGCGCCTGGGCCGCATCCTGCGCCCGAAAAGCGATGGCAGCCTGGCCTACTTCTATTCCATCGTCACCCGTGACACCCGCGACCAGGAGTTTTCCGCCAACCGCCAGCTCTTTCTGACCGAGCAGGGCTACCGCTATCTGATTGAGGATGCAGAAGCGTTATTAGCCGCATGAAAGACACACTCCTCCCATCTCGTCCTGAGAGGCATAACATGGGGGGAGTGTATGTGAAGCGTTCTACAGAACTCTGCCTTGACAGCTTTCCTTCTCAGTGATACCCTTTTGGAAAAACCATATCAACTTGCTGAAAAAGAATAGAGGATAGGCATGGCAGAGAGCTACATTGAGGTAACTGGCGAGGACTTTGCTGAGAAGGTACTGGATGCGGAACAGATGGTGGTAGTCAACTTCACGTCGAGCCAGAGTCCGGCGTGCCAGATTCAGGAGCCAGAATTTGAGGCCGTAAGTAAAGAGTTTCAGGGGCGCGTGCTTTTCGCGAAACTGGATATTGACGCCAATGGAGAAGTGGTTCAGCAATGGAATATCGAGGGTATTCCCACGATACTCTTCTTCAATCATGGTCTGGAGATTCATCGTATCAAGGGCATTTTGATGCGCGCACGGCTACGCAAGCAAATCGAGGGGGCGTTGCTCGTTACTGAAGACACGACAAAGTCGGCAAAATAACAGCAGGCGTCGCAGGCCAGCCGCAAGAGGTGGCCCTACTGGACGCGAGGGAGCCTGCGCTTTTATTCCTTTCTGCGTTTGCGCCGCTCCTCCTCCAGATCGGTGATGGTGCCTTCGACAACGCGCCCTTCTCTCTCTGCTTGATTGGGAGGGCGCACGGCAAAGTCGCGGAAATCGCGCTGCACGCGGCTGATCTCGGAGACGGTCTGGGAAATGCTAGTGGTCACATTGACGATGAAGAGCAGGACAAACAGCCCGCCCCAGAGGGCAAGGCCGACCAACAGCGTGACGACGCCGCCCACCACGCCATTGAGGATGCTCTCAGCGACGACGCCGGCGAGGACGAGTATCCAGAAGAAGCGCACGAGAACCTGTAACAGCCAGTGCATAAACCAGAACACGGCTTTCACAGGGTCAGAGGGCATATTCCAGGGAGGTAGGAGTTTTCCTCTTCCTCTAAATCTCATCATATGCATGCTTTTTGCCCTTCTGCTTGCATATTGCCACCTGTATTGTATCAATTCTCACCCGATTTCGCCAGTGTTTAGCGAACGTGTCATCCTCCGCTCCCCTCGGGATGAGGCCACCGATTGGCGTATAAGGCCCAACGAAGTTCCTTCGCTGCTCTCAGGATGACGAGCTTATCGACCTTATTCAGGACGATATCCCTGGGCGAGCAGGTTCTCCAGAGGGAGGAAGCGCGGCGAGGGCAGAGCATCCCAGGAGAACCAGCCGATATCTGACATCTCACGGGCGGATTTGATGTGCGCTTCGCCGGAGACGTATCGGGCCTCCAGCCAGAGAGTGATGTAATGCTTGCCTTCCTGCTCAAAAACGTCGTTGGTGATGGTGCAAAAGACGGGATCGGCAATCAGCACCCCAACCTCTTCCTCAACTTCGCGAATGGCACAGGCTTCCGGCGATTCACCATACTCTATATGTCCACCTGGCATGGCCCATGTCCCGGTTCCATGAGAGTTCTGACGCTTCATAAGCAAGACTTGATCGCCGTTGCGAATAATCACGGCAACGCCGACACCAGGTCGGTCTGGCATAAATGTTTCCTCCAGTGTATTTTTTTCTCTTCCAGCATATTTACGCAGGCGTAACCCCCGCTGTTACACTTTTCTTTCCGTCGGCAGTTTGCAACGTGATGGCCGGCGTAGAGAGACTGAGATAGGTTTCGAGGTGCAGCGGGCCAACGGTTGGATTGTCGGGCGTGATGGTGGATGATTGGACAGAGAGCGTCACCGTTGCCGGTGTGGCGCTCCCTCGCGACAGAGCAAACGCGGCCAGCAGTTCGTCGCCGGGTTGCACGGAACTGAGGCCGCAGGTAGTTTGCATAGCCGTTGACCCTGCGGCGGCCAGCATACTGAATGTGTAGTTGTAGGAGGTGCGCAGCGCGGATGGAGCGGAACGCAGCAATTGCCAGCGCGCCACCAGCCAGGAAGCGTTGTCGACGACAGGCAGGGCCTGCACGCCGAGCAATTGCAGGTCATTGCCAAATTGCGTCTGCATCGTTGCCGGGGCAATGGAGGCAGAGGGATCGACGATATACAATTTGAAGGGAGCGCCGCCCAACCGCGCGGGTTGAGCAATGAGTGTGGCGTGCGCGAACCGGGCAAGCAGCGCATTGGTCAGGCTATCATAGGGGCCGACGAGTAGCGCGGCAGGGCCTGTTTGCGGTCCGGGCAGCACAAGACACTTGCCAGCGTCAAATAACGCCGCTGGCATATGCATCTGCTCCGTCAGGAAGCTCAGCGCGGTCTGCGTGGCGGCATCCGAGGTGATATAGACCCGGGCGAGGTGGAGTTGCGCGGCCAGTTGATCGGCTTCGGCCAGCGCGTGTTGCAGGGAACTCAGGTCGTTGTGATAGGGATAAGGCTGAAAGCTGCGATCATCATACTTGCCTTCAACTTGATCCAGCACGCCGCCGAAGCTGCCCACGAACTGCATTATCACAATGACGACCAGACTGCAGTAGAGGGCGTACCGCCACCATTGCAGTCCGAGTCGGGAATGCTGGAAGCGGCGCGACCATGCAAGGAGCTTACCGACAAAGAGGCCGATGAGGATAAAGGGGCCGGGCAAGAGGAACAGGAAATACTGGGCATGCAGGTCAAGGGAGTGGCGTGAGAGCGCCAGCAGCGGGACAATCTGCCAGACCAGCAGCAGGAGCAAGCCGCGCCTGTAGCCGCTTTGAAAGAAATTCGACCACCACGCCCGCAACGAAAAGCTTCCCTTGCTGCCCTGTCCCCGCGCTCCATCCATGTCATGCTGCGCTTCGCTCAGCATAGGACTGGTCGGCCAGAGTATCAGGGCCACAGCCACCAGCGCGCCGCCCAGGACGAGCAGGAACATGACGGCATAGAGGTGCAGGCTGTCCACAGCGGGCGCGAAGGCGCGCTGGATGGAACCCGGATAGGTGGGAGGCGTGGTGTACGGCACGAGAAATGAGCGGTAGAAACGCAGCGCCTGGTCATCGATCACGGCATGTCCGCTGGAGGCGGGCAGGAGCGAGAGCAGATCGATGAATCTGTGCATGAACTCCCACAGCAGAAAGGGGGAGAAGACGATGAGCAGGCCAATGGCCGAGAAAATGAGGTCGCGCCAGCGCAGCGTGCGAAACGCGAGGACAAGGGCGACGGCCAGCGGCGCGAGCAGCAGGAGCGTGATGGCGTGAAACTGGTAGAGGATACCGAGCAGCAGCAGAGCGGGGAAGAGCCAGCCCTTGCGGCCTTCGACAACGCCGAGGAAGAGCAGGAAGATGAAAAGGACGACGAAGGGGGCCATCATATTGGGCTGCCAGATGAACCGCTCGTAGATCAGGGGCCTGAAGGTGACGGCGTAGAGCAGCGCGGCCACGAGGGCGGCGGCGCGCCCAAAATAGCGGCGCGTGAAGATGTAGGTCAGCACAACGGCAATGACGGATAAAGCCCCCACCAGCGCCGTCCCCCACATGGGATTGCTGCTCAGGGCTGCCGGTAGCATCAGCAGATAGATCGCGCCGGGCGGGTTGGCGAGGCCGATGGAGGAGCGATTGCTGGTGACCGGCAGCAGGCCGTGATGGATGGCGTCGTAGGCCAGGCGGAAGAGCATTGCCTGGTCTTCGTCAAATTCGGTAGTGTTGATGCCGTAGAGGCGCAGAAAAGCGGCGATGAGCAGGATCAGCAGGATCAGGTAGAAATCCCAGGAGGTGAGCAGGGAACGCAACCATTGCTGGCCGCGCTTTCCCGTTACGCTATCTTCTGTCTCTGTAGAGGGCCTGGGCTGCGTAAGGCTCATAGTTTAAGTACGCTCCTGATGGCTGGAAGAGCAGGTTCGACAACAGCATCGTCGGCGCGTTGGGGAATGCCTGTTACAGTGTCTTTGAGCAGATTGCCCGTCAGGATGCCGACGACACGCTCGTCGCGTTTGATGACGCCGCGCTCGACCAGTTTGCGCATACCGGCCAGTGTAGCGGCGGAGGCAGGCTCGCAGCCTATGCCGGAACGATCAATCACGGCTTTGGCAGCCAGAATCTCCTCGTCCGTTACCTCTTCGACCACACCGTCGCTTTCTTCGATCACGCGGCGGGCGCGGGTGTAGCTCACGGGGTTGCCGATCTTGATGGCGGTAGCGACGGTGTGAGCCTGCACGCTCTCGCGACTGGCGAAGTTCTGCATGAAGCTGCGATAGAAAGGATTGGCCCCCTGCGCCTGGATGGAGGCGATGCGCGGCATGTGGCCGATGAGCGAAAGCTGGTATGCCTGCCGGAAGGCTTTGCCGATAGCGGAGGTGTTACCGAGATTGCCTGCCGGGAGGACGAGCCAGTCGGGGGCCTGCCAGTCAAGCTGCTGCAATAACTCGAAGCCAATGGCTTTCTGGCCCTCGACGCGGAAAGGGTTGAGGGAGTTGAGCAGGTAGATTCCGGCCTCGTTGCAGACCTGTTCGACCAGGCGCATGGCGTCATCGAAATCTCCAGCGATCTGGATGGTGGTCGCGCCATAGGCCAGCGATTGCGCCAGCTTGCCGCCGGCGACATTGCCTGCGGGCAGGAAGACGATGCAGCGCATGCCCGCCTGCGCCGCATATGAGGCCAGCGAGGCAGAAGTGTTGCCGGTGGAAGCGCAGGCTACGGCGCTCGCCCCCAGCAGGTGCGCTATGGTGATGCCAACCGTCATGCCGCGATCTTTGAAGCTGCCGGTCGGATTTTCACCCTCGTGCTTGAGGTAGAGCCGTTCCAGCCCGGCGAATTTGCCGATCTGGCGATGGCCGACGCGCCCGGTGCCGCAGTTTTCCAGACCGACCGGGTAGAGGCCCGTATTGCCTTCGGGACGGCTGATGACGTAGCGTGTGGGAACGGGCAGGATCAATTCGCGATAACGCCAGACGCCGCTCTGGTTGAGCAAGAGTTCTTCCGTGTTACCGGACCAGGTGTGCAGGCCGCCTGATCGCTCATCGAATAGCTGGCGCCAGGACGCACCGGCCCGTGGCGGCAAATCGATCTCCACCGCGTTGAGGATGTCACCGGCCTCGTCGAGCAAGGGGGTAGCAGGGATGCGCGGCATGAGCTGCGCTTCGACGTCCAGCACGCCACCACAGTCACAGCGATAGCGTGGGGTCTGCCCGCTCTCAGCGCCTGGATAGAGCGCGTCGCACTCTACACAGCGCAGCGAGATGGGCGCCAGGGCCTCAGCAATCTTTTGCGTCAAGGTACTATTCATTGGCCGCTCGCTCCTCATTTGTTCTGGCCGGGGACCAGTAGAATTGATCGCTATAGGTGGCTTTCTCTTCCCTGCGCGCGCCATCACGCCGACCGCGCGGGGCTTTGATGACTCGCGCCCCCTGCTGGTCTGCGCGCAGGATGCGCCCTGTTCCCTCGACGCCGTGCGCGCGGGCCGTTGCCTGCATGGCGTGTAATATCTCATGAAAATTGGAACTGGCAAGGGCGATGAGGGAGGAGCCGCCACCGGAGAGACTGGCCCCGTGCGCACCAGCCGCGACAGCCGCGTCAATGATGGCGGGCATGGCGGGGAAAAGGGCCTGGCGGTAGGGCTGGTGCAGGCGATCCTGCATGGCCTCGCCGATCAGTTCATAGCGGCCCGTTTGCAGCGCGGTCAGCAGGAGGGCGACACGCCCGGTGTTGAAAGTAACATCGGCCTTTGAGTAGCTGGCAGGCAGCAACTTGCGCCCGGCGATGGTATCCATGGGGAAGGATGGCGTAAAAATGACGGCTTTCAATGCATCGGGGAAAGGCGTTTTCACGGCGCGAATCTTGCCCCCGGCAACCGTCGTGGCGACCAGGCCGCCGAGCAGGGCCGGCGCGACATTATCGGGGTGGTTGCCCGCCTCGGCCTCGACGGCGAGTTCGAGCAGTTCCTCTTTCGCGACAGCCGCGCCGCGCACGCGCAGCAATTCGTTGGCGGCCATCAGTCCGCCCACAACGGCGGTGGCGCTACTGCCGAGGCCGCAACCGGGCGGAATGTCGATGAACATGCGAACAGAGACGGCAGGCAACTCGACCTGTCGCCGCTCAAAGAGGAGCGCGAAGGCGCGGAAAAACAGGTTATCCGGCCCGGTGGAGAGACCGGCGCCCAACGCCCCGAACACCTCAATGAGGGGCCGCTGCGGATCATCTCCTGATTGCTCCACGAAAAAACGATTATAGAGTTGTAGTGCTAAGCCCAGGCTATCGAAACCCGGCCCTAGATTAGCCGAGGTGGCGGGCGTTAAGACGGAGACTGTAGCAGGAAATACCGATGTCGGTGCCATCGCCATCCTGCCTTTCTGATGTGCAAAGCATATATCTGCGCAATCCTTTCCTCAAGTCGGCCCTATTCTACCTGTTTCCGGGCCAAATTGCAATGTATGCAGGGACAAAAGTCATAAATATGTTGAGAAGAGCGTTGGCCGCTGCGTTCAGCGCGCTGAACGCAGCGGCCAACGCTCTTCTCAACATATTAAATGTCTGCCAGTACGGCTCCCGTGTTGGCGGAGGTGACAAGGGAGGCATAGCGGCGCAGCCAGCGGCTCTTGACGGGAGCATGTGGCGGCTTGATCGCGTTGGCCGCGCGGGCTTCGTCCAGACGCTGCTGCATCTGTTCGGGGGTCAGGTCGACATCGAGGCGATGTTCGATCAGGTCGATGGAGATCAGGTCGCCATCGACGAGGGCGGCGATGGGGCCACCTGCCGCCGCTTCGGGCGAGACATGGCCGATGCAGGCCCCGCGCGTGCCGCCAGAGAAACGGCCATCGGTGACGAGCGCGACCTTCTCGCCGAGGCCCATGCCCATGATGTTGGCGGTGGGCGCAAGCATCTCCTGCATGCCGGGACCGCCGCGCGGCCCCTCGTAGCGAATGACCACCACGTCTCCCTCTCTGACATGCCCGTTGAGGATGCCCGCGCACGCCTCTTCCTGCGAATTATAAATGCGCGCCGGGCCAACGTGGCGCATCATCGAAGGCGCGACGGCGCCGACTTTGACGACGGCCCCGTCGGGCGCGAGGTTGCCGGTGAGGATAGCAAGCCCGCCGCGCTCGCTGTGGGGAGAGTCGATGGGACGAATGACTTCCGGGTCCTCGACTTTCGCTTCGGCGATATTCTCGCCCAGCGTTCTGAGCGTGACGGTCGGGCGGTCGAGGTTGAGGACGCCGGGCTTTTTCGAGAGTTCCTTCAGGATGGCGCTGATGCCGCCCGCGCGGTCAACATCTTCCATATGCCATTTGCCGGACGGGCTGACCTTGCACAGGTGCGGCGTGCGCTCGGAGACGGCGTTGATGCGCTCAAGCGAATATTCGACGCCCGCCTCCTGAGCAATCGCCAGGGTATGCAGAACAGTGTTGGTCGAGCCGCCCATCGCCATGTCCAGCGCGAAGGCGTTGTCAATCGTTTCGGCGTTGACAATCTTGCGCGGCGTGAGATCGGCTTTGATAAGCTGCAAGATCATGCGCCCGGCCTCGCGCGCCAGTTCGCGCCGCGCTTCGCTGGTGGCGAGCCGCGAGCCATTGCCGGGCAGGGCGATGCCCAGCGCCTCCATCAGGCAATTCATCGAGTTGGCGGTGAACATGCCGGAGCAGGAGCCGCAGGAAGGGCAGGCATTCTGTTCAAGGGCAAGCAATTCCTCGTCATCGATCTTGCCCGCCTGGTACGCGCCCACACCCTCGAAGACGCTGATGAGGTCGATGGAACGGCCATCGGCCAGCTTGCCAGCCGCCATCGGGCCGCCGCTGACGAAGATAGTGGGGATATCGAGGCGCATCGCTGCCATCAGCATGCCCGGCACAATCTTGTCGCAATTGGGGATGCAGACCATGCCGTCGAAGCGGTGCGCCTCGATCATCGTCTCCACACAATCGGCAATCAGTTCGCGGCTGGGCAGCGAGTATTTCATGCCGATATGGCCCATGGCAATGCCGTCATCAACGCCGATGGTGTTGAACTCAAAGGGAACGCCGCCCGCCGCACGAATGGCCTCTTTGACCAGCTTGCCAAACGCCTGCAAATGGACATGTCCCGGCACCACGTCCACATAGGAATTGCAGACGGCGATGAACGGCTTGTTGAAATCGTTTTCGCCTACGACCCCGGTCGCGCGCAGCAGCCCCCGGTGCGGCGCTCGCTCAAAACCGAGTTTGATCTGATCTGAACGCATACGACAACATCCTTACTGTATTTACACTTGACCCTTTCGGCTCTGGTGGTATACTTCCTCCATCGGGAAGCGACAGGAGTCAGGCCCTTTCCCAATCTCCCGTCCGGGTTGGAAACTAATAGACGGGAGTTACCCAGTCTCGATATTTTTCATGTTCGCCGCGACAGGCGGCGAGGTAGACTTCTTGCAGTTTCATGGTGTAAGGCCCCGGCTGGCCATTGCCGACGCGGCGGCGGTCAACGCTGGTGACGGGCGAGACCTGCACGCCGGTGCCGCAGAGGAAGATTTCGTCTGAGGCGTAGAGTTCAGTGCGGTCGATGCGCCGCTCCTCCACCGGCAGGCCCAGCTCCTGCTGGATCATGCCGAGCAGGGCGTTGCGCGTCACGCCTTCGAGAATGTCTTCGGCCAGTTCGGGCGTGGCAAATTTGCCGTTGCGCAAGATGAAGAGGTTGCACGAACTGCCCTCGGAGACGGTGCCGTCGTCGGTCAGCATGATGGCCTCATCGAAGCCTGCCGCGCTGGCATCGTCGACCGCCAGCGAGCTATTGATGTAGGCGCCGGTGACTTTGGCGCGCACGGGCATGGCGTTGCTGTTGGCGCGCCGCCAGGGCGAGGTGCAGACGCTGAGGCCCGCGCTGATATCGACGTAGTTGCCCATCGGGAAGGCATAGATGGCCATCGCGTCTTCCAGCGAACTGAGTGTGAGTTTGATAGTGCGCGAGGCTTTATAGGCCAGCGGGCGCACGTAGACATCCGAGCGATAGCCATGCCTGCGCACCAGTTCGACGGTGATCTCACACAGTTCGTCAAGCGACTCTTTCGGCTGGATACGCAGGACGTTACACGAGTTCATCATGCGCTGGTAATGCTCGCGCATTTTGAGCAGATAGAGCTGTTCGTGCTGCTCGTTCCAGTAGGCGCGAATGCCTTCGAAGCAGGCGGTGCCATAGTGCAGGGCGTGGGTGGCGATGCTGATTTTCGCCTCGCTCATCGGCACGATGCGCCCTTCAAAATAGGCATAGCCTTCATCCGGGTTCAGCACCGGTATTTTCGGGGCTTCTGCCTTCGGCTGGTGGCCGTTCTGCTCTGTTGCTGATAAATTAGGATCAACCTGGGTCACGAATTTTGCTCCTTTGCGGGGCTATCCCACCCCGCCCCCAGGTCACCCGCAAGGGGTGGCCCTACTATAGACGGCTTTCACTATCCCCCGCTCGTCGCTCGCCTGCCTCGCGGGCCAGCATTCCGTGTAGAGTAGGGGTATCCCTTGCGGGTACCCTGTAGTGGGGCGGAACGGCAGTCGGTTAGATAGCGGCAGGCGTCTCCTGGCCGCTTTCGACGATGTAGACGAGGTCTGCATCGGTGATGTGTTTTTTCTGGTCAGCCATCGCGACGAAACGGCGATAGGCGACCTTGAGTTCTTCGGCGTTGAGGCGGTAGCCGAGCTGGCGCAGGCGGGCATCGAGACCGTGCCGACCGGAATGCTTGCCCAGTACGAGTTTGGTGTCCGTCCAGCCGACCGACTGCGGCGTCATGATCTCGTAGGTCAGGCGGTTCTTGAGCATGCCATCCTGGTGAATGCCGGCCTCGTGGGCGAAGGCGTTCATGCCGACGATGGCCTTGTTGGGCTGGACAGGCAGGCCGGTCAGGCGGCTGACAAGCTGGCTGGCGGCCAGGAACTCTTCGGCGCGCACGCGCGTATCGGCCCGGTAGACCTCCGGGCGCGTGCGCATGGCCATCACCACCTCTTCGATGGCGGTGTTACCGGCGCGTTCGCCGATGCCGTTGATCGTCACTTCGACCTGGCGCGCCCCGGCCTGAATGGCAGCGAGCGTGTTGGCGGTCGCCATGCCGAGGTCGTTATGGCAGTGCGCGCTCATCACGACATTTTCGATGCCCGGCACGCGCTCCTGCAGGTAGCGGAAAAGCGCCTGGTACTCGTGCGGCATGGTGTAGCCGACGGTATCCGGGATGTTGATGGTGGTCGCGCCACATTTGATGGCCGTTTCAAAGACGCGGCAGAGATAGTCCCAGTCGCTGCGCGTGGCGTCCTCCGCCGAAAACTCGACGGTGGGGCAGAGATTGCGCGCGTATGAGACCATCGCCCGGATCTGCTGCAACGCCTGCTCACGATCGATATTGAACTTGTACTTAAGGTGGATATCAGAGGTAGCGATAAACACATGGATCACAGGCTGTTCGGCCTCGCGTACAGCTTCCCAGACGGCATCGATATCGCTGGCGTTGGCGCGGGCAAGTCCGGCGATAGCGACGCCGCGAGTGCGCTTCGCAATCTCTTTGACTGCCGCAAGGTCGCCCGGCGAGGCAGCCGGGAAGCCAGCCTCGATGATGTCCACGTTGAGGCGCACCAGTTGTTCGGCAACCTGCAACTTCTCCTCGGTGGTCATCGTCGCCCCAGGGGACTGTTCGCCATCGCGCAACGTCGTGTCAAAAATTTTAATTACCGCAGGGTCTCCCATTGTTTAAGTTCCTCCTTGTAACCTTGAGATGGGTTCCGTACCCACCTGCCTGACCTGAGCGGGTATCCACTGTGGATACCCCTCGACTGTGTTTTGCTCCAGGCGCAGGTTCTGCCGCATCCGGCGGCAGACGCCTGGTAGAAGAGCGAGACTAATTTGTTGCCTGTGCCGGGGCTTCCTCTGTCTGAGGCGTCTCGGCTTTTTCTTTGTTCTGCGCAATCTCCGCCTTTTTGTTGGGGGCGTTGAGCCAGGGCATCATGGCGCGCAGTTCGCTGCCGACCTGCTCGATCTGGTGCGCGGCGTTGGCTTTGCGCATGGCGTTGAAGCTGGGGCGACCAGCCTGATTTTCCAGAATCCAGCGCGTGGCAAAGGCGCCCGTCTGGATTTCGTTGAGGATGCGGCGCATCTCGTCGCGGGCGCGCTGGTCAATGATGCGCGGGCCGGAGACGTAATCGCCAAATTCAGCGGTGTCGCTGACGGAGTAGCGCATGTAGCTCATGCCGCCCTGGTACATGAGGTCAACGATCAGCTTCATCTCGTGCATGCACTCAAAGTAGGCCACCTCCGGCTGATAACCGGCCTCAACGAGCGTCTCGAAACCGGCGCGAATGAGCGAGGTGACGCCGCCGCAGAGGACGGCCTGTTCGCCAAAGAGGTCGGTCTCGGTCTCCTCGGCGATGGTGGTGCGCAGGACGCCCGCGCGCGTGCAGCCGATGGCGCGGGCATAGGCCAGGGTCATGGCCTCGGCCTGCCCGGTGGCGTCCTGATGGATGGCCCAGAGCGCGGGGACGCCAACGCCTTCGACGAAGAGGCGGCGCAGCATATGGCCGGGGCTTTTCGGCGCAACCATCGCCACGTCGATATCCTCCGGCGGGACGATCTGTGAGTAGTGCAGGCTGAAGCCGTGCGCCGTCATCAGCATCTTGCCGGGGGCCAGGCCGGGCTTGATATCGCGCTCGTAGACCTCGCGGTGATACTGGTCGGGAATGAGAATCATGATGACGTCGGCCTGCTCAGCCGCGTCTGCTGGCGTCATGACGCGCAGGCCCTCGGCCTCGGCCTTCTCGCGGCTCTTGCTGCCAGCAGGAAGGCCGACAACGACATCACAGCCGTTGTCGCGCATGTTGAGGGCGTGCGCGTGGCCCTGACTGCCATAGCCGACAACGGCTACGCGCTTCTTCTGGATGAGTTCAAGGTTCGCGTCGGCGTCGTAATAGATGTTTGCCATCAAGTAACTCCTTTTGCTCTGATAACACGGACTGTCATTTAACACGGATTGTCATTATTACCGGGTCAGGCTGCGTACCAGGACACAGGCCAGGCTGCTTGCCAGGGCTGCCCGATTACGCAACCAGCCCCCTTCATGACTGATTGTTGCTATCGTCAGCGTTGGCAGCTCCGCGCGTCATTGCCACACAGCCGGTGCGGGCAATTTCGCGGATGCCATACGGTTGCAGCAGCTCAACGATTTTTGTCACCTTCTCCTCGCTGCCGGTCACTTCCAGCGTGACCGTTTCGGCAGTGACATCGACGGGGTGCGCGCCAAATTGATGACCAAGTTCGATAATTTCGCTGGAACTGCCCGGCGCGCTGCTCACCTTGATGAGCGCGAGTTCGCGGGCGACCGCCTGAGCGGTTGAGAGATTGACGATATGTCGGACATCGACAACTTTGCGTAGCTGCTCTACCAGCTGCTCGACTCCCACTTCGGAGTCATCAACGACGACCGTGACGCGCGCCACGTCCGCCAGTTCGCTGCGCCCGATGGTCAGCGTTTGCATGTTGGCGCGCCTCCGCCGCAGGACGCCGACCACGCGATCGACCGAACCGGGGCGGTCATTGACGAACAGGACGAGGATATGCTCACGGGCATCGTCTTGCGGCACGGTGGACTGGCCTGCGCGCCGGGGGGGCTGGATGGGAACAGCCTGTTCAGTCATGATGCGCGTTCTCCTCTACAGGTTCTTCAATCATACTGGTGATTGCCGAGCCGGGCGCGACCATCGGGTAGACGTTCGACTCTGGCTCGATGACGAAATCGATAATCACGGTGCCTTCGGTCTCCATCGCCGTGCGCACCGCCGTCGCCACATCCTCGCGCCTCGTGATGCGCATGCCGTAGAGACCGTATGCCTCGGCCAGTTTGGGATAGTCCGGGCCGGTGATGGGAGTTTCTGAATAGTTGTGGTTGTGGAAAAATTGCTGCCACTGGCGCACCATGCCGAGATAGCCATTGTTCATGATGGCAACTTTGACGGCAAGGCCCAGTTGCTTCAGCGTCGCCAGTTCCTGAATGTTCATCTGGATACCACCATCGCCTGCCACCACCCAGACGGTAGCGTCCGGCACGCCCATCTTGACTCCCATCGCGGCGGGCAGAGCAAAACCCATGGTGCCAAGTCCGCCGGAGGTGATGTGGCTGTTCGGGCGTTTCCAGGGATAGAAGCGCGCCGTCCACATCTGGTGCTGGCCCACATCGGTGACGATGATCGCGTCGCCGTTGGTGGCCGCGTAGATGGCGTCGAGAATGCCGCGCGGGTCGGGGTATGCCTGCTCGCGGCTCGCCCTGGCCAGCCGTTCCTGCTCCTGCGCCTCCCAGCCGCGAATTTCGGCGATCCACGCAGAATGATCTCCTGGCTCGACCGCTTCGACCAGCGCGCTCAGGGCCGCCTTCGCGTCGGCCACAATCGGCACGGCTGCTGGCTTGACTTTGTGCATTTCAGAGGCGTCGATGTCGATATGGATGATGCGCGCGTGGGGAGCGAACTCGCTCACCTTGCCGGTCACGCGATCATCGAAGCGCAGACCGACGCCGATGATGAGGTCGGCCATGCCGATGGCGCGGTTGACGTGCGCGGGTCCGTGCATGCCGGGCATGCCCAGGAAGAGCGGGTGATCCACCGGCACGGCGCTCAGGCCGAGCAGGGTGCTGATGACCGGAATGCAGGCCTTCTCAGCAAAGGCGCGCAACTCGTCGTAAGCGTCGGACAGGATGACTCCATGACCAGACATAATCAGGGGATATCGGGCCGAGGCGATGAGGTGCGCGGCACGGGCAATGGCCTCCGGAGACGGCTCGGCAACGTGGGTGGCGCGGAAATACTCCAGCGAACTGACGGAGGCGCGCGGACGGTACATGCCCTTGCCCAGTTGCACATCTTTTGGAATATCGATCAGCACGGGACCGGGCCGACCGCCCTTTGCCAGGCGAAACGCTTCGTGGACGGTGTCCGCGAGGTCTTCGATGTTCCTGACCAGGAAATTGTGCTTGGTGATGGGCTGCGTGACGCCGATCACGTCGGTCTCCTGGAAGGCGTCGCGCCCGATGAAGGGGCGAGCCACCTGCCCGGTGATGGCGACGATGGGCGTTGAGTCCATAAAAGCCGTCGCGAGGCCGGTGACAAGGTTGGTCGCGCCGGGGCCGCTGGTGGCAACACAGACGCCGACCTTGCCAGTCGCGCGGGCATAGCCGTCGGCGGCGTGAGCGGCTGCCTGCTCGTGACGCACCAGCACGTGCCGCAGCATGGGATACGAAGTCAGCGCGTCATAGAACGGCATAATGGCGCCGCCGGGGTAGCCGTACATCAGCTCCACCCCTTCGCGCACCAGAGCCTCACAAAGAATATGGCTGCCGGGCAGTTCGCGCGCTTCCATACTCTGCGCTGGCATGTGAGTCGCAGCAGTTCTCGCTTCTCGCTGAGAAATTCTTGCCGCTATAGTCATACAAACTCCTTTCGTAATCTCAACCCGATCATGAGAGATAAAGCAAATAAAAAACGAGAACCGCCCGACTTCGGGAGGTCCTCGTTAGGTACCTGCTCTGGATTGGGTTGCTTCGTTGCTCCCGTTTAATCTCCCTGTGGTGTCGCTACGCCTGTCTCTGGAAGAAGCCCTACCAGGCTAATCAGCCCGGTAAGGCCGCTAAGGGCGAGTAGCCCTACCAGGCTAAGCAGGCGAATAAGCGCCCCGGCAAGCAGGAGGACGGTGCGAACGGAAATGACCGGTGAAAACAAAGAAACCGACGCTGTAACGCCGGTTTCACTGGTAGAGAGAGTGCCACATGCAGCAGGGGCCATCATCTTCGCTGGCATAGAGAAGGGCATGGGCATACGGCTCGCGCGCGCGGAATCAGCCGCCATTGCTGTCTGTGCTGCGTAAACCATCGCTGACATCAGTACCTTCTCTCCTGCTCCTATACCAGGGAAAAATAAGTATCATTTCTTCTGTATTAGAGCATACACGAACTGCTGGTTTTTTGTCAACCCCTGTGTTGACCAGATTTTTCCCACCGCTGTGTCTATTGCATCCATATTTCCTCATGTTGCATAATGGACAGGTTGAGTTTGTTTCAACTTTCTGTCCCTTGAGGCAGGTAGATATGTACGCACGATATGCTTCGAGAAGAGATCAAAGGCAACTGGATGAAGGGTTCAATTTCAAGCAGATTTTTGAGGCCATCATACCATCGACCCGATCTGGCTGCCGGTCGGGCTACAACCGGGCGTTACGCCGAACTCTTCAACTTGCAGGGCCGAGGCGTACAGGTGAGACAAAATGACGTATTCGCTCGTCTGAATAGATATATGAGTAATCAATCAGCCAGACCCTCTTCCTACGAAGGTTGAAACAGGAAGCCAAAAAACGTATATATTAGTAGAGAAGATGATATTGAAACAGGACAAATAAAGGGTCGCAGATATGCAGAAAACGACATTATATCCATCTCCAGCCGTGCGGTCTCGCTTACAGGCGGGCGTGCTGGGCGCGTTGCTCTGCTGCCTCGTGTTCCTCAGCGCATGTAGCGGCATATCGTCTGGCAGATCAACAGGGCAGACAGGCGGCTCGGGCAGTGGCATCACGCCAACGCCAACGGTTGCTGTGTCGCTGCAAGACCAGGGCAATACGCAGCTACAGGCATTTCAACAGTGGATCGCCTTGATGCAGCAGTATAACGGGGATGTCACGAGGTATCAGCAGCAATATAGCAGCGATCAACAGGCGCTGCAGAGCGCGAAAAGCAACACAGCTTATCAAAAGGCGCTGCAAACGTTGAACGGGCATGTTGAAGCCATCCAGATACCGGCGATGAAAGCGGAGTGTAACTACCTGTTCCAGAAATTGCGGCAGGAAGCCATCGATTTTGGCAAAAAGCACACCTATTACGACTCGTACAACAACACCACCTACCCGCTCGGCTACCAGTACGGGCCAAATGGAGCGACCGGCCCATTATGGCTGCAAGGAGAGATTTCCTCGGCTCAGACAATGGCGGACTACCAGCAGGCGGTCGAAGATCTGAATATGGACCTCACCAATTTCCAGGCGATGGTGGCCGATTTCAGCGACAAGACCCCGTACAATAAGGTTCACCAGACGGATATCCAGTTAATGGAACACTATGGCTATATGAATTCAAAAGTGGTGGTCGTCTCGCTGGCTGAGCAGGCGCTGCGCGTCTACAATAACGGCAAGCTGGTCAACGCCTTTCTGGTGGTCACGGGGCAGCCAGACCTGCCAACGCCGCCGGGAACGTGGTGGGTTGAGGGGAAAAAGTCGCCCACCGAGTTCAAGGCGGACGTACCGCAGTCTTCGCCAGAATGGTATCCGCCGACGCCGATCAATTACGCGATGCAGTTCCACAGCAACGGCTACTTCCTGCACGATAGCTGGTGGCGTACCGAGTATGGTCCCGGTATGAATTTCCCGCATCTCGACCCCGGCGGCACGCAATACTCCATTCACGGCTCGCACGGCTGCGTCAACATGTCGAAAGCCGATGCCGCCTGGCTCTACAACTTCGTGGAGCTGTACACGCACGTCCTGATTTATTAGTTGAGAGATGAGAGGTATAGAAATGGGGGCTATGGCCTGGCTTGAAAGCGGGCCATAGCCCCCATTTCCATACCTTATCTCTTGAGAAAAGCAATCTCCCCGGTTGAGAAAACTCCATATTTTCCTGCTTTTCCGGCCATTTCATTACCACATCTTAACCAACTCGTAACTGTATTCTTTCATTTCTATGCTTTAATGAACATGGTTTCTTCTACGCCAGTGGTAGTTTTCCTGTTACTGATGTCTGGTATTGTGTATTTACATCTGGGAGATGGTCATGAGAAATCTCTTTCGTTCGCGACTGGCGCTGAGCCTGATGGGCATAGTCATCCTGGCAGTGATCGCGTTGCCGGTGGCCGTTGTGTCTATACAGGCCGCGAGCGTGCATGCCGCGCCCGCTTTCGCCGCACAGGGCAATCTGGACTGTAATGGCTTCAGCAAAATCCAGAAGCCGTTGAAAGTGGACTCACTTTGCACTGATCCACGTGGCTATGATGGCGGTCGTTTCTATGACAACGGCTACTATATCGGCCATGATGAGCCGACAGTACAGTTCCTTTCCAATCAGCCCGGTTCGGGCAACAACGTACAGTGGCAGATTACGCTGCCAACCGAACACTCCCTACCTGCCACGCAGACCTTTGAGAACCAGATTGCCTTCTGGTTCAGCATGGCCCTTTGCGACCCGCAGTCGTATCCGCAGGGCGCCTGCACGCCTGATAGCGATAAGAATAACCCGAACAAGGCAGGGTCAGATTTCCTGGAAATGCAGTTCTACCCGCCCGGTTTCTCGCCGTTCATCACCAAGATCAGTTGCGACAGGACGCACTGGTGCGCTTCGTTGCATATCAATAGCCTGGAATGCACCAATGGCTTCGCCTTCTGCAACCCCAACTGCATCGAGCCGACCAACTTCGCCTTCATCCAGATGGATGGCGTTCCCACAGGCCCTCCGGGACCGGCCAGCGCCACCGCAGCCACCTTCACGCCCAACTCCCAGACCCTGCTGATGAACCAGGGCGATACGCTCAAGATTACCATTAAGGATACTCCCGGCGGTTTAATCAACCGCATAGATGATCTGACGACGGGCCAGTCTGGCTTCATGGTGGCCAGCGCAAAGAACGGCTTTCAGAGCCTGAACGTCAATAGCTGCGCGCCAACCAATTTCACCTTCCATCCTGAATTCTCGACCGCGAAGTTTGGTAACTTCGTCCCCTGGGCAGCTCTACAGGCCAATGTTGGTTTCGCCGTTGAGACCGGCCACTTCACGCCCGGCGTCAATGGCGATGGCGACGCAGATGATGCTCCCTGCTTCAAGGGTCCGACGCTGCCCGGTTGTCTGGATTTCGCTCAGGGCGGCGATATCGACTTTGACGGCACCTCCTACCTGCCCGACTGGCCTGATGGCACATCACATACGCCCACCTCGCTCAAAATCAGCTCAGTCCTCGGCAACGGCGTCGGCCCGGTTAGCGAGTCACCCGGCGATGATGAGTACACGCATCCCTACTCCTCGCTGATGTTCGAGACCGACGTGCTGGCCTCCGAGAGTACCTGCAACCCGGATGGCTCCGGCTGCACCGTGCCGCCTCCGGGCGCGGTCTTCTATCCGTTCTACGCCCAGTCTGGTCATGGCGCAGGCTGCGTCTTTACCTTCGGCAACGATATTCGCGGCGCAACCATCAACGATTTCGGTCGCGATCAGCAGTACGGCACACCGAACCTGCCCTGGTTCTTCGGTACTGCCAGTGGCGGCATCAGACCCAATCCCTGCACGCCGCATAACTGATTGTAAGCGCGTCTCTTTAAGAAAAGGAGATATCAGAAATACCTGATGTCTCCTTTTTCACGTATCGCTCACCCACCTGGCCCATGAACACGTTCGAGCATTGTTTTTCAATTTTGTGGGGAGATTTCGATGATAAAAAATCTGAGCAGGTCAAAACTCGCCCTGACGCTCTTTGCATGTACGCTGGCTGTCGCGGCTTTCGCCATTCCTTTCTCGATCTCCGCGCACAATCTTCAGCCAGCACACGCAACAGGCGCGCAATTTCCCGCCAGAGGCGGACTGGATTGCAACAATGATAGCGCCATCCAGAAGGATATCAAACCCGATCTTGCCTGTATCGACTTCGGCGGCTACGATGGCGGACGGGGCTACGACAACGGGCATTATGTTGGACACGACGAGCCAACGATGAGCTTCTTCTCGAACTCGCCCGGCTCCGGCAGCAACATGCAATGGCAGGTTACGTTGCCAACGGAACATGCGCTACCCGCTACGCAGACCTTCGAGAACTATATCACCTTCTGGTTTGGCATGGTTCTCTGCGACCCCAACGGCTACCCGCAGACGCCCTGTACGCCCGCCAGCGATAGCAACCACGCGCCGCGCTTCCTGGGCGATACCAACACGTCCGGCAGCGCCTTCTTAGAGTTGCAATTCTATCCTCCTGGCTTCTACCCGTTTATCAGCCGTATCAGCTGTGACCGCTCGCACTGGTGTGCCGCGCTCAACATCGACAGTCTGGAATGCACGCCGAATTTCGTTACCTGCAACCCCAACTGCACCGAGCCGGTCAATTTCGCCTTCATCCAGACCAACGGCGTTCCCGCAGGCCCTCCGGGACCGGCAGATCAGACCAACGCTACCTTCACGCCCAACGCCAACACGCTGCTGATGAACCAGGGCGATACCCTGCGCGTGACGCTGAAGGATACACCCAACGGGTTGCTGACGAAGGTGGACGATCTGACAACTGGAGCGACAGGTTTCATGGTGGCCAGCGGGAAAAATGGCTTCCAGAGCCTGAACGTCAATACCTGCGCGCCCACCCCCTACAACTTCCGGCCAGAGTACTCGACGGCTAAATTTGGAAACTTCCTCAACTGGGGTGCGGGCCAGAACAATATCGGCTTCGATGTCGAAATCGGCCATTTCACGCCGGGCGTGCATGGAGACGGCGATAAAGATGACCCTCCCTGCTTCAAAGGCCCGACCCTGCCCGGCTGCCTGGATTTCCGCACCGGCGGCGACCTGGACTTTGATGGCACCTCCTACCTGCCCGACTGGCCCGACGGCACGCGCAATACGCCCACCTCGATTCAGATCAGTTCCATACTGGGCAACGGCGTTGGCCCGGTCAGTGAGGCACCCGGCGACGATGAATACAGCCATCCCTACCCATCCATGTACTTCGACACAGAAGTGGGCGCGTCCGAAAGCACCTGCACCTCCAGCGGCGCGGGCTGCACCGTACCACCGCCGGGCGCGGTCTTCTATCCGTTCTACGCCCAGGCCGGTCACGGCGCAAGCTGTGTCTTCACGGTAGGAAACGATATTCGCGGTATGACCACGAACGACTTCGGACGCGAAGCCGAATACGGCAAACCCAACCTGCAATGGTATTTCGGCGACTCCAGTAGCGGTGTGTTCCCCAACCCCTGCACGCCGCACGCTGGATAGGCTGTGAACTGGCCTGCGTTCTGGCCGCGTGGCCGCCCACCACTTCCAGGCCACCGGCAAGGAGTGGCCCTACTCTACTACGGCAACCCTACAAACGTCCGTAGTTAGAGTAGGGCCACCCCTTGCCGGTGGCCTGCCCTGCGTTGGCACTGGCTTAAGTGAACGCCTATGGGGCTACCCCTTGCCGGTGGCCTGTCAGGGTGGCGGGTGGCCTCCCGCTCTCGGAGCAGTAGCGGACCTTACCTCACCTCTTTACACATCACCACAAAGGGCTGCTGGCCTGGATTGAAGACGAAGCCGGGGTGCAGATAGCGCCAGCCGAGGCGCTCGTAGAGGCGGCGCGCACCGGTGTTGCTGACTTCAGTAGAGAGCAGAGCGTACCGGTAGGGCTGGTTTTCTAGCAGGGCGTTGTGCAGCAGCGTGCCGATGCCGTGACTACGGTACGCTGGCAGAACAGCGAGATCGATCAGTACCCAGCTATCCTGCAGCGCGGGATGATCGGGGCCGACGTGCGCGGCTACTTTGTCATGCCACCACTGGCCCGGTAGCGATTGCGTGCCGAAGCCCATACCGACTACCTCGTCATTCAAAAGCGCCACGTAGCCGCGAAAGCCGGGATAGCCTGCGTAGCGCGCGATAAAGCTACGAATCTCCTGCTCGTTTGCGGGCCATGTCGCGATATAGACCTGCACCGCTCCATCCAGATAGGGAGAAGTGGCATCAAACGGGATCAGAGAGATCTGGTCCCTGGCAATGTTGTTATTCATGGTAAAAGCCTCCTGTTTGCATAGTATGCAAGCGAAAATGGGCTGTCAAACCTTTACTATTGGCCGACTGGCGGGTACAATCCGTGTAACAAAAGGCGAAAGGATATGGCATGCCGGTTGATAATGACCTCTATAACCGCATGAGCGATACCTGGTGGGATGAGAATGAGGTGTTCAGCATGTTGCTGCTGTGGCTGAACCCGGTACGCTTCGGCTATTTCCGGCGGATATTGATCGAGCAGTTGAAGGTAGAGCCACGCGGGAAGGAGACGCTGGATGTTGGCTGCGGCGGCGGGCTGCTGGCCGAGGAGTTCGCGCGCCTGGGCTGCAAGGTGACGGGCATTGATCCGTCTGAGCGTTCTCTTGTCACCGCCAGGGCGCACGCGCAGCAATCGGGGCTGGATATCACCTATCTCGCGGGCGTCGGCGAGCAGTTGCCGTTCGCCGATGCCACATTCGATATCGTGTATTGCTGCGATGTACTGGAACATGTAAGCAATCTGGCGCAGGTCGTCGGCGAGATCGCCCGCGTCCTCAAACCGGGCGGCATCTTTTTCTACGACACGATCAACCGCACGCTGCTGAGCAAGCTTGTTCTAATCAAGATGGCGCAGGAGTGGCGGCCCACACGCTTCATGCCGCCTAACCTGCACGACTGGCGGCAGTTCATCAAGCCGCGAGAACTGATCGCTATCATGCAGCGCAACGGACTCGCCAACCGGGATCTGAAGGGCATGACCCCGGCGGCCAATCCTATCACGATCCTGCGCACCTTGCTGAAACGCAAGCGCGGGGAAATTTCCTACGCCGAGGCGGGGAAAATCCTGAGATGGCAGCAGAGCAACAATCTGTCGGGGTCGTACATGGGGTATGCGCTGAAGTGAGAGGATATACTGTGAGAGAACAGAGAGCGGGCGCAGTAGTAGCTCATCCTGAAACTCCCTGTGGAAAGTACCCGTGAGATAAACAAATACTGGTTTGTAGAAAACAGGTGCGAGAGCGTGTTTGGGAAGACAGGATGCAGAACGGGAA